>OIYO01000099.1_pt1 | contig 88552 bp, 80 predicted proteins | sample 1588191 | NCBI WGS metagenome assembly OIYO01 (sample SAMN03283275) | human gut metagenome | biome: human-associated habitat; material: feces | host: Homo sapiens | place: Peru | collected 2012 | reverse complement strand
GGCGGTCCGGGTACTTTTCTGCCAACAATGAAATCATCGGAGCCGGTCCGCATCCTGCATCCAATAAATCTGAAAATGGTTCCCGCTCCAGCTCCTCCAAAATATCCGGATAATCTTTTTTATGCAAATGGTGCATCCCATCGGTCAGTTTTGCGGAGCAAAACGGTCGCGATGCGTAGCTGAGCGGTCGGACGTAGTCCGCTTTTAATTACCCGAATTATCCATCATAATGGCAGTAGCTGCTATCTGGCAGTGAATACATTACGAAGGATGTCGTAAGTTATGACCAAGTATCGTGAAATCCTACTCTTGAAAAGCTTAGGATTCAGTGAGAGGAACATCGCACAGAGTTGCGGTGTATCCAGAAACACAGTCGCTAAGGTTTTGAAAAAGGCAGCGGAAATCAATCTTTCATGGCCGCTGGATTTCGACATGACTGACAGCATACTAGAGGAGCTGATGTTTCCTAAGGATAAGTCGGCAACGAATAAACGCATGCCAAACTTTGACTACATTCGCAAAGAACTTCTGCGAAATGGTGTAAACAAAAAGCTTCTCTGGGTAGAATACTGTGAGGAGTGCCGCATGAGCAGCGAAGAGCCTCTAATGTATTCTCAGTTCTGCTACTATATCCAGAAGGATGAAGAAAAACGCAGGGCTACCATGCATATCCCCAGAAAACCAGGTGAACAGATTGAAGTTGACTGGGCCGGTGACCCTGCCCATATCATTGATCCGGACACCGGAGAAATCACAGATGCATTGATATTTGTAGGCGCATTAACTTACAGTTAGTATGCTTTTGTAAAAGCATATATGAATGAGAAAATCGACAACTGGATCAAAGCTCATGTCCAGATGTTTGATTTCTTTGGAGGTGTCACACCTATGCTCGTTTCTGATAACTGTACAACCGCGGTGAATCATAAAAAGAGTGACTGGTACAACACTGCCTTAAACACAACTTATCATGAGATGGCAGAACATTACAATCTCGCCATCCTTCCGGCCAGAGTCCGGAAACCCAAGGATAAACCGAATGTAGAGGGATCAGTAGGAAAGATATCCACATGGATAACAGCAGCCCTTCGCAATGAGCAGTTTTTCTCTCTTGCAGAATTAAATGCTTCAATCCGTGAAAAACTGGATGCCTACAACGCCCGTAAATTTCAGAAAAAGGAATGTAGCAGACTCAGTTTATTTCTTGGGGAAGAAATGCCATTGCTGGCTCCGTTGCCTGCTACACCTTTTGAACTGGCTGAGCGGAAACAAGCCACCGTCCAGTTTAACTATCACATCGCAGTAGACAGAATGTTCTACTCCGTGCCTTATCAGTATATCAAAAATAAGGTTGATGTGCGTATAACAGATACAACGGTTGAAATATTTTATAATCACAATCGTATTGCCTCTCACAGACGACTCTATGGACGAAGCGGTCGGTATTCTACAGCGACAGAACATATGCCGCAGGAACACCAGAAATATCTGGAATGGAACGGTGACCGGTTCCGTAAGTGGGCTGATTCGATTGGAATTAACACAAGTAAGGTTGTCGATGCAATACTTACCTCCGGCAGGATTGAACAGCAATCCTACAGAAGCTGCATGGGATTACTGAAACTGGCAGAAAAATATTCGCCAGAAAAACTGGAACAGGTCTGCTCTAAGGCGCTCTCTTATTCCGGTAAACCCAGCTATAAAAGTATCAAAAATCTATTGGCTGCAACAAAGGATGCACCTGATACCGAATCAGAATCATCTCAAGCAGTAAAACCACATGGCATAACCAGAGGAGCCAGATACTATGGAGGTAAAAAATCATGACAAATCAAAGTACAATCGATAAACTTATTGAAATGCGTCTGTCTGCTATGGCAGATGCGTTCCGCATCCAGATGGATGATCCTGCAATGAAGGAAGTTCCATTTGAAGATCGGTTCGGCATGCTTGTTGATGTCGAATACAGCAACCGCAAAAACAATCGTCTGAAAAGGCTGATCCGCCAGGCTGAGTTTGAACAGCCAGATGCCAGCATCGCAGCGATTGATTACCATTCTGGACGAAAGCTGAACAAAGCACTGATCAACCGTCTGGCAACCTGTGAATACATTACAGAATACCGGAACATCTTTATTACTGGAGCAACCGGAAGTGGTAAAACTTATATGGCCTGTGCCTTTGGCATGGAAGCATGCAAGCACTATTACTCAATACGGTATGTACGGCTTCCTGATCTATTATTGGACTTACAGGCTGCCAGGGACAATGGAACTTTCTCGACTGTCCTGAAGAAATACACCAAGCCAATAGTACTGATCATTGATGAGCGGCTGCTTCTTAAACTGACAGAAGCTGAAGCCAGGAATCTTTTTGAACTGATACATAAAAGACGAAAAAAATCTTCAACGATCTTTTTCTCAGTTCCGTGAAAGTGAATGGTACCAGCAAATCTGTGATGGTGAAAGTACTCTTGCCGATGCTATCATGGATCGTATATCGTATGATTCCTATAAGATCGATATTGAAAGTGTTGACCCATCTAAAGACCTCTCTATGAGAGAAGTATATGGACTGGATCCAGCAATGGCAAAGTAACTTAATAAACAAAATGGGGTGGCTCCGTTAGTCCGGACTGGTGGCTCTCGTCACACCGGACTGGCGGCTCTGCCGCACCGTAATATTCAGTCCGTTTTGTATTGGAAAGAAAAACTGGGTAATGATTGACACTATCGCTGGTGCAGAGGCAAGCGCGATCATTTATAGCATTGCCGAAACTGCAAAGGCTAACCACCTGAAACCATACGATTATTTTGAATATCTTCTCACAGAGATCCCGGAACACATGGATGATCATGATACAAGTTTCTGTGAAAAGCTGCTCCCATGGTCAGATCAGCTGCCACAGAAATGCAGAAAATAATCCGCTCATTCAGAGCGGATTATAATAAGTAAATACTCGCTATGGAGCGTTTACGTCCATTCTACATCTTGTATTGCTTAAATTTGCCCAATCCAGACAGTAATCCCTGCACAATTCCTTATCTACCTCTTCAACTGTTTTAGGATTCCGTTCCAACAATGTCAGGATTTCACCAAACAGACGATACTTTTCATGTAAGAGATCTGCCAAATATCTCTTTGATTTCAGCTTAACAAATGTTTCCCCTATCTCAGTCAAGCAGAGCATTCCGGCCTTATTGCTGACCAGCCCCAACCCTTTCAAAAACGGTGCATATACACGCCACAAATATGTAGTATCTGAAAAAGACAAATTAGGTACTGAACTCAAATCTGCAATAGAATTTTTATGCAATATCTCAACGAGTTCTACCACAATGGAAAACCAGTTTTGTTTTCTACCCCTAAGTTCCGGTATCGACCACCTTTTTCTTTTCCATTCACTCCTCTGTCTCTGAATCTCCTCATTCCCCACAGTAATCCCCATTCCTGCCCTCTTTTCAGCGGCATCGTAAGTTTATGCGTAAGCACAGATCCTGTGTGTGAAAAATTTTATTTTTCACACCATCTTTCCCACTGTCCGTCACATCATTTTGTTACTTATAGTATATTCCTACTTGTATAAGGTTTCAATCAATTTTATTTTTAGGAATGGTTGCAATGTCATATTCACGACAGATATCATATCTGCGCTTGCCAAAATGATATAATTCCATCTATTATACTCTGCATGTGATTTGTACACATCAGAAAATGGCTCTACCATCTCAGCTCTTCCCATTACCTGAAGACTCTTCAGATTACCGAAGCCATCATACTTATCGTATATGGCAAGACACACATTCTCATTTTTCTCCAGACCGATAAACTTTTCTCCACCCTCGGAAAACATCCAGAATTTACCATCATGAAAGCTATACTCTATTGATGTGCATCTTACATAGTTACCTGTTCCTTATTTTTCCAATACTGTGCTGCCTTTTCAAATTGTTCATGTGTCACGAAAATCGCCTCCTAAATTACAGTCCCATTGCAATGGTCAATCTCATGATGAACTACCTGTACTGTCCAGCATAAATATTTCAGTATTCTTTTGGTATTTCTTCATCGATACCATACATAGTCTTGAATTTTTCAAGATCTGCCGGATTTTTTATCAGCACTATCTCTTCTATCTTGACGTTTACGAAAGCTGCATCTGATCGTATGATTCTTTACGAAACTTACACAGCCAGTAATAGTATGATTTCTCTTTAATGTCGTTGTCTTTCAGCCATTGCCGGACGGCTACGTTTACAGGTCGTTTCTGACATTGATTTATGATGTTTAACCAGTTAGCACGCCTGACATTGTGTGTGAGTTGATCCATGATAGTTTGCCTCCTCTAAAAAACTATTAGTTTTTTCGTGTTTTCTAGAGTGTCTCACAAAAATGCTAATTATCCAAGGCGGACGGTTTGACGTTTACACTATAGAGCAAATAAGAACTGTTTTTCCTCCACAAATTCCATACAAAACACCCTTTATCAAATATGCTATACCGAAACCAAATACCACAAAAAATCTGATTTTAAATTTTCTTTCATTACCCCTTCCTTACGCCGCTGCATTGGCGTTAATCCGATCAATAACCTTTCTGATGCCCATCCATATTGTCTGGTCGGTAAATATCTCTACTACACTTCCCTTATCTGTAAATGGTGATTCTTGAAGCACAGAAAAATCCTTCATCATTCCGTTGTGCACAATGTACTCAACAATCTGATTTACAAAATAAATCTGTCTGCTATCAAGGTTTGTGTCGTTCAAGAACTCCGAGAATGCTTCCTTGGCAGCATTCATATCAAGCCCAACAATTTCACGAACAAACTCACCTAATGGCTTATGACCATATTCTTTCTCATAATCATCCTTGGAGCCAACTTCTTTCCAAAGAATCTGCTCCAAACTTTCTATATCCACCTCTGTAAGTGGCTGATTTGTCTTAAGCTTTGCAATTGCAATATTATCCTGATGCTGGCGAACATAGAATTCAGCTTTTGCCTTATAATTCTTCAATTCATCATTTTCAAGCTCAGAATCATTCCACTCTGTAGACAAGATTTCGTCTGTAAAATCTGTATCATACTTAATGGTTCCTATAGGTAAATATTTCATCAAATTACGAAGACTCACTCTGATATGCTCAAATTCATCAATTCCGGCATTATCTACGTAATCTGTATGCAGAATCTTATTAATAAGTTCCGACTGCACCTGAATCTCTGGAATATTTGCTACACTTGCAATACCTTCAACCTTTCTGAAAAGGTCACTTCTATGACGACCATATCCTTTACCAGCCAAATATGCCAATTCCATTCCATACATCAACGCATCGAAACGAACTGCACTCGCTTCATCACCGTCAGGCATAATAAGCGGTGCTAGTTCTTCACGAACCATCAAAGTATCTTCAAATATGATTGATTGATAATTCTTTTCAACTGAATATGTGTCTACATACTTCAGATGCTGCCTTACTGCAAAGTTTTCACGGTTCAGTTCCTGCACCTTGCCTGTCATCATTCCAACAAGCTTATTTCTATATGCAATAAGTCTATCTATCTGATATTCAATACTCTGAAGCTTATAAGCAATCTCAAATTCAAGAGAAAAAATTGCCCCCTGTAAAGCAATCATATTTGCCGTAGGTCTTCCTTTGTTCATACGGAAAAATTCAAAATTTCCGCAGAAATCAAAGATGTAGAACTTGCCCTTATCTTCTCCATCCATAAGTCCGGGACACAGTCTGGTGCCGCGACCAATCATCTGCCAAAACTTAGCTTTACTCATAACCTTCTTAAAAAAAACAAGATTCAAGACTTCCGGCACATCAATACCTGTATCAAGCATATCTACAGAGATTGCAATTTGAGGCATTTTCTTTGGATCAGAGAATTCATCAATTGCACTCTGAGCATATGTCATATAGTTATCAATTACCTTTGCAAAAGGCTGTCCATTCTTGCTAAGTTCTGGGTACTGCTTATTGAATACTTCCAATATTTTCTCCGCATGGTCATGATTTCTGGCAAAGATAATTGTCTTACCAATTTTCTGACCATAATCCACCTTAAGTCCGTACTCCATAAGCACATGAAGCACCTGCTTAATAGTGTCCTCGTTAAATACCCATGTATTTAACGCAGATGAATTAATTCTCTCCGGTAATTTACCATCTTCAAATTCAAAAGTCTCTTCATATGCCGCCTTGTCTTCTTCCGACAGTTCATCATAAACGATACCTTCTTCAATGAATTTCAGCTTAGTTTCAACAGTTGTAAAGTCTACAAGATAACCATCCTTTACAGCCTGAGCAAGCTCATATCCATATGTAGGAACACCACTTTCCAAATCAAATATTCCATAAGTATTCTTATCAATCTCATCTTTAGGAGTTGCTGTAAGACCTACCAATGGAGCATCAAAATAATTAAATATATCTCTATACTTATTGTAAATTGATCTATGTGCCTCATCACAGATTACAAGATCAAAATGTCCACAAGTAAACAGCTTTCCATTACCATCCTTAACTGAATCAATACAGTTCATCATGGTCTGATAGGTAGAAAAAATGCAGTGTGCTGTGTAATTATCTTTTTCCTCTACAAGATTTGAGCATGACAAATCAGGCAAAAGATTCACAAAATTTCTTTTTGCCTGTGTAACCAACGAATTACGGTCCGCCAGGAACAATATATTTTTAACCCATCCAGCATCCAAAAGGACCTTGCATAATGCTATTACAGTTCTTGTTTTTCCGGAACCAGTAGCCATTACAAGCAGTGCCTTTCTACGGTTACGATTATCAAAAGCATCACATACCGCTTTAATTGCACCTTCCTGATAATAACGACCTGCAATATTCTTATCTACAAAAATATGATTAAGACTCGTCTTCATTGTCTGAAGATTAAAAAGCTTCTCTAAATCTCTCTTTGAATAGATTACTGAAACCCTTCTCTCTGGGTACTGATTATCTATAATTCTGGTTTCAAAGCCATTTGTAAGAAAAACTACCGGTCTTCTCTTATATTGTGCTTCCAGTAAATCAGCATAAAGTTTTGCCTGTTGTCTGCCCTTTGCAACATCCACGCAAGTTCTCTTCGCCTCAACTACAGCAAGTGGTCTATGCATATCGTCATATAAAACATAGTCAGCAAAACCAACCTCTGATTTGTTAGGCATTCCCGGAAGTTCAACTTCATTCATCCAATCTTTTCCTTCTGTCCACCCAGCATCCAAAAGCATAGAATCAATATAGATTTTTCTTGTCTTATACTCAGATAAATCAAGAGGCTTTGGAACATAAGTCTGCTGTTGTTCCGCACGCTTAGCAGTCAATTCTTCTTTAAGTGCTTTATTCTCAGCGATTAACGTCTGTAAATCCACATCAGCATCTGAAGATTTAACTACCGCAGGTTCTTCATGGGCTTCGGTCAACAGATTTACATCATATTGTCTCTCTTTATAGAAATCAGAATAGCAATATGACACATAATCCATAAAGATAAACAAGTTCTGTAAGCAAAGAATCGCCTCGTCCTCTGTAATCTTTCTGCCATTATGCGCAGCTCTATTACCAATCTTTCGAATCAAATCCAGACGTTTCCACAAAGCATCATCCGCCAAATCATGGAAGTCCTCTGTGCTCATAAGGCTTGCAAGATTATCCTGATATGGCATCTCCAACGACTTATCCACGGAATACATCCATTTAATGGCGAACTCCATGGCACGACGGCAGTTAATCACACTGGACTCCTTATCAATCTTAAGGACTTTCTCAGCTGCTACAGCCACATCTGAAAAACTATTGAATTTTGGTTCTTGTTTCAAAAAATCAAAGTTGGTCATCGGCAATCTCCTTATATATTTTTCATTTCGTAATAGCAATATTTGTGCCCACCGCATAAGGCTTATCAACAAATTGGTTAACTATCAAATTTTGATTTGTTGACTTGTTTGCAAAATGAAGTAAACTCATTCTGCATTTTAATTGGTGGTAATAACAAAGGCATTGTTTCTATTCTAAAAATAGCCAACTTGGGTACACCAACAGACATTTTTCTCTCGTTAATGTAATCCTGAATACCTGGTGAATTAATGTAATGAGCCAAAAAAACGCCATTTATGACCTTCTCTGTTTTAGGAACTAACTTAACTGCATTTTCAGTCAAATTTGCACCATCATACTTTTCTGGAATAACTCCCGCCATACCAAGATTTACACCAACATTAGTCAAATAAATATCTCCACCTTTGACAGTATATCTTTTGATATGTTCATACACTTCTTCGTCAATATAATGAATATCATCATCTAGAATAGTCTCGTTTTTCATATCTGTTGCTCTCAGATATGGATGTGCAGTTACACCATCAGCATATCCCATACCTTTAGGAATACGCTTGCCACCTTTAACTTCATAATAGTCGGATACAATACCCACATTCCATCCCTTATCGTTAAGTTTTGGGTCTCCAAAGAATTCGACAAATCGGGCTTTGATGAGGTCGTCTAAAAACTGAAGTTCAAAACTTCTTTTGCAAACTACGTCTGAAATTTTATCAAGAATATCTACAATTACTTTTTGCTCCTCTAAAGACGGCAACTCCATTTCAACCTTTTTTAGGTATCCAACTGAAATATTAGGCTGTGCTCCTCCAACTCCATCTTTAACAAATTTTTCTTTTTGACTTCGAAGAAAATAATATAGATATTCTGGTATTACCTGTTCATTCTTCTTAAATGATGCACATGCTTGGTTAGCGCATGCATTCATTTTCAAAATAGAAGTTGCACCTATTGTAGCCCCATACATAGCTATTAATACTGTATCTGCTTCATACATTTTAGCAGATGAATTATTCAACCCTTCTTCCGTTATGAAGTCTTCGACTTCATATAAATATTCATTTTTCAGGTCGCCAGTTTTAACCCAAGGAATATTACCACCATAATACTCAGGGTGTGACTTTGAAGGTGTTCCACCTGAACCAATTTCAAATATATCTCCCAGTTTTACTCTCATCTACATCACCCTACGGGCTACTCGCAGAACCCATTCAATCCGACAAAAAGCACTTATGTAAGCAAGCTTCCAACGTGCTTTTCCATCTTGTCTGTACTCCGCTCGTATCCCTACAAATCCGAATTTGGTCAAGACATATATTTTTGATGAGCAGATTTTACATTATTCTGATTTACCATTGCATATTGCATCGTAGTGTCAATTTGTGAATGCCCAAGTATTTTCTGTACTTGTTCAATCGGCATACCTTTATCTATCGCTCTTGTAGCCATAGAACGACGAAATTTGTGAGGATGAATTCTTTCAAGATTCAATTCTCTTCCAAGCTTACGAAGTCTTATTTCAACTCCACTAATCTTCAAGCGATCATATGGTGCATCTAATGTAACAAATAATGCTGTGTTTTCATCAATTCTATTTTCTATATACTCTTTTAAATGAACTTTTGTTTTCGCATCAAAATAAACTCTTCGTTCCTTATCCCCTTTTCCATAAACAACACATTCGCGACCTTCAAAATCAATATCATCTATATTCAGATTTACTAATTCTCCTACTCTTATCCCAGTAGAATATAATAAATCAATAATAGCTAAATCTCTTTTTTCTTTACAATTATCTCTAAGCTTTTCAATTCCCTCATCAGAAATTGTGCTCTTAACAACAGTCTTTGTCTTAATCTTATGTATCCTTTTCATTGGACTTTTCAAAATATAATCTTCCTCTTCAAGCCAAGAAAAGAAACTCGAAATATTTCTACGCACATTATCTATTGTAACATTGGAACAGTTGTTCTGCTTTTGATAATTTGATAAATACTCTCGCATTTCTTCCGTTGTTATCTTACGAACACTTACCTTCGTGTAAGATAATAAATGTTCTACTGTTGTTTCGTAATATTTTATCGTACGTTCTGAACATCCTTCAATCCTTTTTGCTGCAAGAAACATTTTCAAAAATTCTTCATTCGGTATATCTTTTTTTGATACCTCATTTTCTGCAAATGTTTTAATGATTACTTCCTGCAGTTTCTTCATCTGAGCAATTGATAAATACTCCGACATTTCATTCAATACTAATACAATTTTTTCTTCCATACTGGTACCTCCTTACATAAGTACCAGCATCCTTCAACCAATAAGCTTTTACCTACCATGCATTTTTGCCTGTTTTTATAAGGCTATCAATATCCATATATGCATTCTCTATTGCTTCAACATGGTATAATTCATACATATTAAAAATATAATCTGTCAGATTTTTTTCATCTAATATCTTCATGATTTCTGACGTTGTTTTATTTTTTTCCTGCGCATAACTTTCAATCAAAAAAGTAAAAAACCTAAACTCTTTATTCAATTTCATCACCTCGCAAATACAAGGAATTTCCCGGATCTCCTGTGGCTTCTTCATTTTCCCACATGTCATAAACAGCAAGTGGACTGAAATACCACATTTTCATTTCATCATTTACTAACATTTCATGTGTTTTTGATGCCAAAAATCTTCTCAAGGCATCCATTTCAGAAATACCCCGATTTTTTGCTATGAGTTCTGCAATTTCTGTGTCAAAATTTTGTAAGATTGAAGGATCAGTTTTTTTTATCATACCTTTTCACCACCATCAAATTTTAATACTGATATACCTTTTTCTGTTAAAAACGCATATTGATCTGATAGTTTTTGAGGCTTCAGCAATATGAGAGCTGTCTCTTCATCAATCATACCAGACATATAATTATTTATAACCGGCATAGTATTATCATTTGCCACCGGTCCTATTACCAAATCATATTTTTCCCCTATATACATTCCTTTTCGGTTATCCGTAACAAATCTTAGCCATTCTCTATTGGCAGAATCAAATTTCAGTATTGAAACGCCTTGCGATACTTCCTCATCAAAATCAAATATAGAAATTATCGGACTCCCATTTTTGCGTCTTATGTTCTGTGTTTTAGCCCATTTTGCAGCTTGCTCCCTGCTTGATGTAGTATAAAACCCAGCACCAAAATCAAGCATTCTGTTTGTAACCAATATTTTGGGTTTGCTTACCAGTACATTACTGCCATGATATAAAATCACTAAACTTTCCCCCTTACATGATATCTATATTATCCAAAATATTCTTGCATCAATGAATCAAATAATAACTGTGTTTCATCCAGTGCTTTTTGCACTGCAAATTTTGATTTGTCGACTTGTTCTACAAGGTCAATATATTCGTCTACCATATCATCTGGTGGACAAATTATAGGAAAATCTTCAATATGATTTTTATTCAACTGACGCTTGTCAATTCCACCTACACAAACACTTCTAATATAGTCTCTATACTCATCCGACACTAAAATTCTAAGAATAAACTTATTATTCACACCTGGTTTTAATCTAATAAAATACACATGACCATTAACATTAGCCGCATCGTCTTCACCCATGTATAACGCAGCTCTGCCTAATGAACTGTTTTCAGTATTAATCCTTCCTGTCTTTGTCATAAGAATATCACCATGCTTCAGACTACTTCTACTCATACTTGCATGAGTTTCTTCATCAATATAAGCAATATCATCCATTTCAAATCTATCTTTCCAAACATTCTGACTTCTAAAGAATGTAATGCCTTTTTCGACATAAACCTGTTCTCCACCCTTAGGAGTATTTCCACTATTTATTTGTACTGACAATTCTCCTAATGACTTCACTGTCCAGCCTTTGGGATTATGAACAGGGTCACCAAACAGCTCGACAAATCGGGCTTTGATGAGATCAGCTAAAGCAGATAATTCCTGTCTTCTAAGAGCAATTATCTTACTAATTTTTTCCAAATTTACTACTGCAACCTCTTGTTCGCTTAAATCAGGAACATTTATCTCTATTTCAGATACAATCGACTTTGATATTTCTTTAAAAGTAGCTCCTCTCCCAAGAGAATTTAAAAGTTTTGTATTACCCTTCAGGAACCAATATAAATATCTATTATTGATTTTTTCTGAACAAATCAGATTCTTAAATCCTTGGTTGCAATACATCTCACAACCAGCTATAGCAACCTTACCTATTGGTGCTCTCGATGAAAGAATAACTGTTCCTTCTGGAAATGATGACAATCCAGTCTTCTTAACAGCCAATTCAGTAATTTTACGCACACTATCATTAATAATGTATGTATCATCATTCAACTCAGCAGGTGTTATCCATTTGATATCACCATCCCAATATTCATCTACTCCAGTTTTAGGTGTACTACCCGATACTATTTCACAGATATCACCAAGTTTATATTTTGCCATCTACCTCATCCATCCCTACAAATCCGAATTTGATTTTCTTTCTATATTGTTCTCATTACCTTCTTGCATCGCGCAGGTAATCTATTCTTTTTTCTATTTCTTACAAATGCAATGTGCGATTTTTCAATATCTGGAACAGTACAAATCCACTTGCTAATTTCATCAAAAACCTTCTGTGGAGATATTTTCATATCAACCTGTCTTTTTAGCAAATATGATATTCTATCAGTAACTTCATCTTCCGTAACTAGATTAGCATCTATATACTGTTGTACTCTTATTTTATCTCGAGCAATCCCACCAATTATAGTCATCTGCAAAACAGGTATATCTAGTCCAACATGTTTAAATATTTCCTGAACAAATTGCATATGTCTATAATTCTGCTTCAAGCCATTAGTCTCAGTTATGCTTCCAACTCTCTTTTTGAGAGACCATGTTTTAGAAAGCGCGCCCCCTGATACGCTTAAATATTTTCCATCATCTATATATTTATCTTCCAAAACAAATACTCCCTTTGAAGTAATCATTATATGGTCAATTTGCATTGATTCATACATACACAGCTTTGAGTTATATATTCCTGTCTCGAAGTAAATATCATCCATCAAAATCACATCTGCAAAGGCTCCCCTAATCCTAGAAGATATCTCTCGTTCAAAAGCATCTCCTACATTTTTCTTTTCTTCATATTTTTTTGTAATTTTTAATAATCCAGGTTGATTAGGGTCAAGGTCATCCATTCTTTTTGTAAAGTTCGGATGATTTAATAAATCAATATTTTTCATGAGTTTATAACCTCCTTATAGCATTGCTTTCAGTTCTTTTATAGCCTCTGTCGCCTCAGCATCCAACTCCATAATCTTATCAATAATTTCAGATGTTGGTGGATACTTAACAGCTACATACTCAACCTCTTTGTATTTGTTAATACTGAGATCATAACCATTATCAACAATCTCCTGTTTAGGAACCATAAACGATTTATCTGTACGTTTTCTGTCAGCCTCCGAATCACGATTTCGAAATCTTTCAATAATATCTGGAATATCATTTTCAGTGACCATAGAGCGTTTGTCATCAAGGCTAAAACCATCAGCCTGCATATCATAAAACCATACATTATCAGTTCCACCATAATTAGTTTTAGTAAAAATAAGAATTCCTGTTGATACTCCTGCATATGGTTTAAATACACCGGAAGGCATTGAGATAACTGCTTCTAATCTCTGGTTCTCAATCAACTCTTTTCTAATATCTTTATGAGCCTTAGAAGAACCAAACAATACTCCATCAGGAACGATACAAGCACATCTGCCACCTACTTTTAGCATACGAACAAATAATGCTAAGAAAAGAAGCTCTGTTTTCTTTGTCTTACACACCTTAAGCAAATCCGCAGATACAATATCTGCATCGAGGCTTCCCTTGAAAGGTGGATTAGCCAGAATTAATGTATACTTATCTTTGTCTGGATTCTGATCTGACAAACTGTCTCTGTATTCAATAAATGGGCTTTCTACTCTATGATTCATCATATTCATAGCCCCGATACGAAGCATCGTTCTATCCATATCAAAACCATGGAACATATAATTCATGAAATGGTCTTTTTTCTGTTTATCATAGAAAATTTCATCCTTCTTATTAGCCCACAGATACTCTCCTGATTCTACTAGAAACCCAGCTGTACCGCAGCTTGGATCACAGATAACATCATCAGCCTTTGGATCCATGAGTTCTACCATCATTTTAATAATATGGCGAGGTGTTCTAAACTGACCATTTACACCTGCTGTAGCAAGCTTTGAAAGAAGGTACTCGTACACATCTCCTCTGGCATCTGAATCATTTAATTTTGCCATCTGTGCATATAAATCATCCATTGCATCCACAACCTTAGAAAGCATAAGTGGTGTAGGCAGTTTGAATATGGCATCATCCATATATTTAGAGAATGCACTATCCTTATTTGCATGAAGATTCTTAATAAATGGGAACACCATTTCCTGTACCACAGAATACATTCTATCAGCAGGATAGTCTCTAAAAACAGACCACTTAAGCTGTGTTCCATCAATTGTTCTCTCGCCAATTTTTACTTCCTTAGCAAATACACTTTCGTAAGGTAGTCCAAGCATAGCGCTTTCTTTTGCATGTGTGTTATCAGACACATCCAAATCATGAATAAACATAAGGTATGTCATCTGTTCAATAACATCCAATGGATTTGTAAGACCGCCGGTCCAAAAGATTTCCCATAAACTATCAATTCTATTCTTTAATTCGCCTGTAATCATCTTCTAATTCTCCTTGTCCCAGTTCCATTTATACTTTGTATAACGACCGTTTCCTATCTTTATGATTTTCTCCTCCTTTACCAAGTCAGTTAATGTTCTCTGTATCGTTGTAGTACTTATTCCTGGCGTAGCTTCAACAATCTCAGTCTTGGTAATCGTACCAAAATGATTCTTAATCAGTTCCTCGATACGATCCGGTTTAGACACTTTCTTTTCTTCCACAATCTGTGCTCTATTAAAGAATTCTCTGTAAGCAGCTACAATAATTCCAAGAATATACTTTACAAAAGGCTCGTAGTTATTCTCATCTTCCAGCCACCCCTGTGAGCTTTCCTGAAGCACCTCATAATAACTGTCCTTTGTTCGTTCTATCAGCTTCTCTAAACTGATATATTTACCAACAATATAGTCATTCTGATAAAGCAATAATAAAGTCAGTAGTCTGCTTATTCTTCCATTTCCATCATTAAATGGATGAATGCATAAGAAATCTATAATAAACATGGGTATAATCAGAAGTGCATCTGCTTGGCGTCTATTAATGACCTCATTATAAGCAGAGCAAAGCTCTATAATTGCCTCTGGAGTTTCCCATGCTGGTAAAGGCCGAAACCTTACAAACTTATTACCATTAGCATCTTCTTCCTCAATTATATTATCCGAATTCTTAAACCTGCCTCCGTTCGAAGTGGAATTCTCAAATTTATACAAATCTCTATGAAGTTGTAAAATGAATGTGTCCCGGATTGGAATATGAGGGAAATTCTCATGTATTGTATTAAGCACATCCCTATATCCTGCAATCTCACGTTCATTCCTAGTCTTAGGCATTGTCTTATCTAATACAATCTTCTTCAAACGTTCGTCAGAGGTATAGATTCCCTCAATTTTATTAGAACTCTCAGTACTTTGAATCTTTGCCACTTCAACAAGACTCTCTAATACATCCGCATGACGTTCTGCAATAAGTCTTTGTTCACCCTTGTATTCATGAATTGTTGTAAGATAGCCAACAATCTCTGGCGTAAGCAGTTTTTTCCATTTTTCCGTGTAATCAAATTTTCTCATTTCAATTACCTCATTTATAAATCAACTTCGTCATTTTATATATAATGACTTAATTATATTATATTCCTCAACTTCGTCATTTTCAAGTTCAACTTCGTCATTTTTCTTTTAATGATGAAGTTGTGTCCCTTGTGACACAATCGAAAAAGGATCAGTAATTATAATATAACTTTTGTGATATCTCTACCTGCTCTGCTGTGTATTCATAAACATAAACAACTAAATATATTAGTCCCCCTTAAATTTCTTCACGAATATACGTTGGCCACTTTATATACTTAAAATACTTATATTTTCCAAATTTAGCAACATATTGCTCCCACGTATAATATCCTATTCTCGTATTCTGATTATCACTTTCATAAATAGCAATTCCATTCTGATCATGGCTCAGCAAAATCTGAGAATGTCGATTTTTCCCCATCCGATCGTTACCTTTTATTTCATCACATATCCTTATAACTGCACCAGGTTCAGCTTCCCCTAAATACTTCTGACAATGTTCTTGTGTAATAGTACGATCTGACAATGAATGATATTCTCGCATCATATCATCATTCGTACCCGTTTTGTTCGAAAACTTTTCCCACCAAATATGCCAATACACTGTTCTTGCAAAACTCCAACAATTATTTTCTCCATAACTAGGCCAATCATTTTTTCCATCATTTGGACCATAAAATATACCACCTTCTATATATGGAATAATTTTACCTTGTATAACATAAAACACTCTTTCTACTTCCTCTTCAGCAAGGTTTGTTCTTTTTGTTTCTGTAATACGCAAATCTCTAATCATATTTCGCCAAGCCAAAGCCCTATTTAAATCAATTCCTATACTATTGATAGCATGAGGATATAAAACCATTCTTTTCGGTGTAACTGGTGCCCCCGTCAGTGAAAGAATCGCAACATAAAATTTATCTATGTCCCACTCTTCCACTCGTTCTTGTTCAAATAACATATTTATAGACTTAAAATCATTACCAAACATACTTAATTTAATTGAATGTAAATAAACATATAAAATAAACTTTTTAAATTCTTTACGTTTATTATTCTGAGTATTTTCGTAATAGCTTTTTAGTCCATTAAAAAAGAGATATGTATAGAAAAACTCGAAAAATTTTCTTCGTATAACACACTTACCATAACCTTTTTCTATTCCAATATTACGTATAAGCTGCATCTCTAAAGTAGAACATCCACGAATTTTTCTTTTCAATCGTTGAAAAGCATCTTTAACTGACCATGTGGATTCCAAATATTTACACTCTATTTTACTAATAGTGTATCTAAATAATCTAAATTGTTTCATTAACCGCCATATGCATTTCAATATTTGGCACAAAGTTTTTTTCTCTTTATATTGCTTTTTCCATTCCCTATTTATTTTATATTCTTTAATCTTGTACTTGATAAACTCTACAGAAAGCCAATTATAAGATTTCTTCCTAACAAAATAGGATTTATCCTCCAATTCTGTCATAACATCAAATCTACGTTGCAGCTCATAACTATCCCATTTTATTTTCTTGCCATCAAATTTGTCAAAATAACTCTTTATAGTTCCAAAATCACATAAGCCAAACTTTGATGTATTAAGCATATGAATTGTAATTAGTAAAATAAATATATTTATGCCATAAAATACGCCCAAAGGTATTCCCTTGTTAACCAAAAAGTTTCTGACCCACTTTCCTGATACTGCAACATTTATTGCAATATATACTCCTGTATCAATAAAAATGAACTGATATATGAAATCAACAGTTTTGTACCAAAAGTTGCTAAGCAACTCACATTTGACCTTATCATCAGACAAGTACTCTTCTAGAATAAACATTGAAATAAACAACATAACGGATGTAAGTTTCCAACTATATTGAGAGATAATTTCCATCGCAATTGTAGTTGCATATATCAACGATATCTTCTGACGTTTTGAAAAATGTTGATAACTAAAAATCACTATACATGACAAAAAATATACATATATAGAGTTATTATTAAACACCTGCGTTTCTGCAACCATCTTTAATTTTCCTCTTCGTATCTATTAATAAAAACTAATCTAACTAGTTTCTTAAATTTACACATTTTTAAAATCCTCTATAATCTCATCAAATTCTTTATCACTCATTTGCAAATACATTTTTCTAATATACTCTTTATAAAACTCGCACAGCTTTTTAAAGGACAATCCACACACACCAAATATCTTCCTGTATCGTTTGGAACGAATTTTCCGCTCCGCTGGGGTTACAAAATCAATCCTTGTAAATACATTTTCATATTTTGCATACACTGCAAGTATATATGCACATGGTACAAATAAAATCGAAAACACAATTGGAATACAAAATGATATTAATGTAGCTATCGGATCAACATCTTGATAATTTCCCATCACAGATCTAACTGTAAAACCTAGAATTACAAAGCCAGTGATTCCTAACAGCACATCTAATAATTTCACCACAGATTTCCACTCTTCCTTTGTTTCTGCTACCGCCTGTAACAGAATAAGAAATGTCAATATTGGTTGCATAATTAGCTCTGTAATAATACTGAAAGTAAATGTTCCAAAAAAAAACTCCAATACTACCAGTAATTTTATATTACTCAAAAAAAGACCAACAAAGTAATGTTTCTTTTCTCCATCCGAAGCTGCATTATAAACGTATGGAACCCCAATGAATAAAAACCACATTACTATATCCTTTATATATACATTATTCCAAATAGTCGTACGCATAAAAATACAAATAAACGCACTTATATATACTAATAAAATAAAAAATGGAATCACAAGTTTTATATTACAAGCACATTTTATTACCTTTACAATCCCTGCTCTTAATTCCTTTTTTGATAACATAAATATCATAAACAGTATAAAATAAAAGGCTCCAACAACCTCTCTTGTAGAAAAGATTTCAAACATTTAACCGAACACCCCTTTTTATAAAGCAAAAAATACTCTCAGATTTCTCGGAAATCCTTGATTTTACTATCCTTGTATAACTATCATTTGAAATTGTTCCATATTTGCAGTAATACATTCAGAACCTACATTACGTCCACCTTCACGGTCTAATTTTGCCTATTTAGGAACTTATTTGTTATGGCTTTTGCCGTTTTTTTGCTCATTTTATGGGTATTTTAGCTATTATTTATGTTTTTCCGTAATACATTTTTAAAAACCGAACAGTATTTTCGGAACATGTCGTTCTGTTCACCTTTGTATTACCATAGTACTGGGACTAGGGAATGTAAACCGCTTTATTTTAAATGCATTTATGCAATTATATAAACCACTCTCTCATCGAATGATAATTATATTCAGTTATCAGTTCCTCCATCCCCTCCCAAAAAGCAATATAGTCTTCTTGTGATAAATTCGCCATTCCCTTTTCAACGCATTCAATAAAACACCTCAAAAGCAATTCTATCTGAGAATAAGTTAACTTTCCTAGATTTTCCTCCTTCCTTTTTTGAACAAAATCATATAATGAATCTGTTGTATTTTCAATAATTCCCAGATTTCCCATTATATAGGGTAAATATAATTTTTCCGTACATCCTTCTAATAATATCAAAAACGAATTATATAACCCCTTACTTCCTTTCGAAAATTTAATTGTCCAATGTGTGTGTATTGAATAAAAGCATTGTAATAGTCGAATATATGTATTTAATTCTGCCATATCATTTCTATTAGTGATTCTTATTTTGGGGCATTGTTGTGGTGTATAATATTTTTTACACTCGTCCACAAAATCAAACTGTTTAGGTACTTTTCGCTTCATATTTTTATAATGCTCTTCTAGGCATACAGGAAACAATTCATTAAAAAGCCACTGCCTTACGTAAGTCGCCGTCCACCAATCTTTGGGTGAAAGTTTACATCGTGGTTCGTCATAATATGTCTTCAAATATAACCCAACATCCCTATCCGAATACCAAAAAAAATTCTCTTCTTCCTCTCTCACATGAATAATTGCATGATAGCCTTCATTATATTCCATATTATCCTTATCTGTATATACATTTATCATTGCTCTGTTAGGTTCAAAGATATTCCATTTATCATTACGCTCTTTGTTATTAATAAAATCGAATACTATTCTGCAAAATTCCTTTTTCAATACACATATTTTAATTTCAGCAAAACTATTTATTTTCATACCGTCTAAAGAATATTTCTCATCTAATTCTTTTAAATTTTTAAAATATAATTCATTATACCGATCCACAATTTCACACAATTCTTTCGTTTCTGCTTCACTTAAATAAAACGAGCAACCTCCCAAATATATAACATGGCTACCGTCATCCATTTTGTATCCAATAAAAGGCCGTTCTGATAAATCCTCGAACTCTCCGTTCGCAATAAACAATTTAGAAAATATTTCATCATGTTTTACTGTTACGGTACATTTTCTAAGTTTCAGTGGACGGAACATAAATGTACAACTTGGTGTATTATCTTTCAAAGTCGGAAGAGATGCATGAATTCTTACTCTCCTAATGCTTTTTGTAAATTGACATCCTATTAATAGCTCTTCATCTTCAAATTCCTCTTCCTCATCAAATATAATATCTGCTGCATCTTGCATTTTTTCTTCATTATCAGCCAACAAAGCAACTTTCGTTGTCACATTAATAAAATCACTCTCTTCATTATATTCCATGATTAACTTTTCAACTTTAGACTTCATCCTTTGGGCTTTATTTAAAGTATTTTTAATTAATATAGGATCAACAGAAGCCCCTTTTGAAGAATTTGTTCCTCTACGCGTAGGCACAAAATTTTCCAAAGAATCTTTTTGAAAATTACTATCTAATCCCAATGCCTTTAAAACTTCTAACTTTTTCTCTTCATTCTTGAAAATCTCTTGCGGAACAATATGATCAACTTCCATTTCTCTATATCTCAGTAAATATCCTGAATAAACATCTTTTTTATCATATGCTAACCACAATGCACTCCTAACATCCTTATCACTTTTTTTATACCTTCTTTTGTCCATCTGCAACCCCCTTCTCCATTTCTTGTTTCATATTCCTATGCTTCAATTTTTTTATTCAACTCAAATTCCCGCCCTCTCTACTCACTACATGATTAATGTAATTTTACTTATTCTATCACATTCCTGTAGTTTACACAATACACTATCAAACTATTTTTTACATTTCTCCCCACATATCGACAAAAATCTACAAAGACAAGATACGCTTTGCGAATCTCGCTCTGATCAGCGGTCATCGCCATAACAAAAAGACATCCCCGCCAATATCCTTCCGATACCGGCACAGGGATGTCCCCAAGTTTCTATTTATTATATTTTCCCCCTTACCAACACTTCTTACATTTCCCCAGTCCCTCTCTGATTGCCTCCTCCTCTGTAATCTGTGTTGCATTATCCGGATTCATATTTCCGCAATTATTAATACTGTGATACTTCGAACCGGTTGCCGACTTCCATACCAGCACACTGCCTGAACCGCCTGCACTTGTGTCATTTGACACCGCCGCACCACTCGCATCCATTGCATGATCAGAACTGTTTTCTTCTGCCCCCTGAACTACAGGGCTATCCTGCGTCACAGCTTCATTTGAATTCATCGTGCTGCTCTGTGTCACGGCATCCTGCTGTGATGCATTTTCATCTGAAGATGTCACAGTTTCCTGCTGTGATGATGACTCCTGTGAAATTTTGGCATTTTCCTGCTGTGATGATGGCTCCGCAGCATCGGAGCTGTTCTGCGCTTCCGCATTTTCTGCCAGCGCACTGTCACCGGTTGCATAGTCGATCGTTACACCTGGCTGCACATTATAGCAATATACGTTAAACTGAATTCCCTCTCCGTGATCTTCTACAGATTGTGCCTCGATCTGCACACCGCTTGCGAGCAGGTTGTCTCCCTCAAAAATCGGAGTCACACAATACAGCACATGATGTTCTGTTTCCCTGACATAGTCAGCAACCATATTTTCAAATGGCAGCATACCCTCTACATTCAGGTAACGCGTGCCTGTAATCAGATTATTTACATTGGCATTTTCACCGGAAAGCTGATACCCGATCAGATGACAGCGGTTGTATAAATATTTTCCATCTACAATGTCGTATTTTATCGTGTGCCATCCACTCGGCTTCACTGCACCAATTTCACCGCGCTCTTCCGTTGGCATCAGATTCGTGCCGATGCAGGCGTATACCACACCACAACGTCCAAGGTCATCCAAGTCACTGTAATATTCATAAGATGACTCTCCAAGATCTGTTTCCAAAAACTGTGGCACATTATTATTGACTGTAACATAAGGCTCCCCTGCATACGCCGGGATCTCTGCCACAGAAAGTGTCACTTCCGTAGACGGCTGTGTCTGGGTTACTTTTTCCTGCCCGCTGCCCGCGGCAAGTTCTTCGCTTTCTCCCTCTGTCTTTGCCTCTGTTGCTTCGCTCGCTGCCGCTTCCGCAGCAGTCGTTATGGCTGTATTGTCTTTCTCATCCGGCAGTGATGACGCACTGTCACAGCCGGTTGCCACCATGCAGGAAAAAGCAACCACTAAAATGCCTGTTATCATTGATTTTAATGTTTGATATTTATTCAGTTCTTCCCATATCTTTTTCATGACTTCGCTCCTTTTATCTACTCTCCGCCCAGTACTTCCTGTATTGCCTGTTTTAGTTTGGCTACGTCTATCGGTTTCATCAGATGAAGATTCATGCCGGCAGCAAGACTGTTTTCTATATCATCCTGAAATGCGTTTGCACTCATCGCAATGATCGGAACTTCTTTAGCATCCGCACGGTCCATTGCCCGGATGGCCTGTGTCGCTTCAATTCCACTCATTACCGGCATCATAATGTCCATAAAAATAATGTCAAATGTGCTGATGTCGGAAGCTGCAAACTGCTCCACTGCTTCCTGTCCGTTATGTGCCTGTGTTACGAGAAATCCTTCCTTTTCCAGAAGAAATTGCGCAATCTCAATATTAAGTTCATTATCTTCTACTAACAGAACCCTTTTCCCGGCAGTCTCTACCTTCCCCTGTTCCTGCTTTTTCTCAGGTTGAATCTCATAATTGATTTTTAATGGTATGGTAAGTGTGAACGTAGAGCCCACATTTACACTCTGTGAGAGAACATGATTCATATACGAAGGACTGTGGAGCACCACAAAAGTATCATGGACAATATCAAACTGCGAAACCAGAATACTTGTCTTTATCGTTGCCTTATACATGTCCATATACAGTTTTTTCCCAATGTTTCGTCTGGTATTTCTCTGGTTAAAACAGATACCGATCGCACTTGCAAGCAATGCATTAAACGCATCCGTATGACAGATCCACATTTTAGCATGTATCACTTCTAACACGAGCATTACCACATAAGCAGATGCTGCTCCTATGATATTGTCTCTGGGGTGTGCATTAAATAAAGAAGTAAGTAAAACAAAAGCCAGACAACTCATCACGCTGAGCATGTCCGGTCTCATTACGATATCATAAAAGAAAACGACCGCATACCAGATTGCGCTAAAACACGCAGTAAGCAGATACGATAAAACGATCGTATCTATCCGGTTGCGGCCCTTTTTATTAAATTCTGAACGATAAAAATTCCCACAAGAGCAAGCAGATATGGCATGGTACTTGTAACTGTAATTCCATTGACCGGCCAGTTCATAAGCATCATATACAACAGCAGAATATAGCTGGCAGCACAGTATCCACTCAGTCTCTCCAGGTTATCCGTTGCAAGAGACGTATTATATTCCGAAAGTGCATTGTACTGTGAGAGCTGCTCTTCCTCCAGTCCGAGTGTGAACCATTTATGTATTCCTTTTCTGGCTTTTGCAAAAATACTCTGTCTCCCCATATCTGATACCTTTCTTTTGTGCAGTTTATAAAAAATATTATAACATAGATACGATCAGAAAAGTAAAAAATATTCTTTGACATCCGGACTTATTTTTTCTCTGAAAACCACGCTTTCATCACTGTGAAGATCTGCGCCAGTTCCTCTTCCTTAATGATATATGGCATCATTGTATACATATAACTTAAAAACGGTCTGCTAAACACGCCTCTCTCATATGCAAACTGCTGAAATCCTTCTAATACCGCAGCATCCTTAACCTCCACACAGGTGCAGGCTCCCATAATGCGGACTTCTTTGATCCTCGGGTCTGTAAATCCATCCATCTCACGGTGAGAGATTTCCTCGATCCGTTTGATTTTTCCCATATAATCTTCCCGTTCAAAAATCTCGATTCCTTTCAGTGCTACTGCACATGCCAGCGCATTTCCCATAAATGTAGGTCCGTGCATCAGTGCATGACGGTCATTGTCACTGTAAAATGCATCAAACACCTTGTGATTTGCGACGGTGACCGCGTGTCCGATATAACCTCCGGTCAGAGCTTTTCCCAGTACCAGAATATCAGGAAGCACCAGATCTGCCACAAAACGGTTTCCGGTACGTCCAAATCCGGTTGCAACTTCATCAAAGATCAAAAGCACATCATACTGGTCACACAGCTCTCTTGCACGCTGTAAAAATGAAATATCATACATCTGCATACCGCCGGCTCCCTGCAACAGGGGCTCTACGATCAGACAATTTAACTGGTCATGATATTTTAAAAATGCGTCTTCTAACGCAGGAATCTCGGTCGGGATATGCACCACACCTGATTTTTCTTCAAATGCAAAGTGGTAATCTTCATCATCTCCCACTTCCATTGCCTTAAAAGTATCCCCGTGATAGGCATGTTCCAGTGCAAGCACCAGTGGGCGTTTGCGGTTCTGGTTGGTGTTATACTGCAACGCCATTTTTAAGGCAACCTCCACACCGACACTTCCTGAATCAGAAAAGAAGCAGTAATCCAGATCCCCCGGCAGATATTCCTGTAATTTTGCAGACAGTTTCTGCACCGGTTCATGGGTCAGTCCGCCTAACATCACATGGCAGAAATGGTCTGCCTGCTCTTTGATCGCCGCGGTCAGTTCCGGATGCTTATAACCATGGATCATGCACCACCAGGACGAAACCGAATCGATCAGCTTCTGGTCTTTTGTATACAGATAAACCCCATCCGCATCTATAATCTCATAGGGCTGTTTCATTGTTTTCATTTGCTCATATGGATACCAGATCATCTTTTACTCCTCTTCTACTTCATCATAAAGTGCAAGCAGCACATCTTCTTCGATCTCCAGTTCCGTTGCCCCATCCGCTACCTTTGCCAGCGTAGGAAGCCCTGTCATGTGCTCACACATGAAAATGTTATCCTCTTCCATCACATCCCCTGCATGATAATGATTATAGATGATCCCCTTTAACGGAAGCTGATGTGCTTTCATATATTCTGCCGTCAACACTACACTGTTGATCGTTCCAAGCCCGGCATCGGCGATCAGGATGCTGGAAAGCTTCAGTTCCTTTACCACATCCTCCAGCTGGATCCTTGCCTCATCAAAGCAGATCGGGCATAAAATGCCTCCACTGCCCTCTACTGTCACATATTCATATTCCCGGCAGACCTTATGGTAACCTGCTTTTACCTCCTGCATTTCAACCGGATTTCCTTCGATTCGGGATGCCAGATGTGGGGAATACGCGTGTTCATACACATACGGACACATTTCCTCTACAGGCTGTGTGATTCCGGACGTCTGTTTTACAAAACACGCATCGCCCGGGATTAGAGATCCATCTGCTCTTCTCTCATTTCCGCTCATCGCTGCCTTATAATAGGCTGCCTTTTTTCCGGCATCCACTAATTTTTTTACCAGTAATCCGGTCACATAGGTCTTTCCAATATCTGTTCCGGTTCCGGTCACAAACAATGCTCTGCTCATCTCTTATTTTTCCTTCCAGTATTCCGGTGTCACATCACGTCCCAGGCTCTCTAACATGTTCCGGTCACTGCGGATCGTAGCACATGCAACGGTTGTCAGCATATTTCCGGTAATGGTTGCAGATGCACCTGCCTGGAAAGCGGTCTCTCCATCATTAGTAAGAAGTGCTCTTCCTGCTGCCAGACGGATATTGGCATCCGGATTGATATAACGGAAAAATGCGATCGTACGGAGGATGTCTGCCTCGCTTAATTGTTCCTGTCCCTCAAGCGGAGTTCCCGGGATCGGCATTAAAGCATTGATCGGTATGGAGTCAATGCCAAGTTCGGCTAAGCTGATCGCCATATCGAGACGGTCTTCCCAGGTCTCTCCCATTCCGATGATACCGCCGGAGCAGGCGCACATGCCCTCTTCTTTTACCAGCTTTAAGGTTTCGATCTTCATATCGTAGGTATGAGTCGTGCAGATGTTCGGGAAATTGCGTTTTGAAGTTTCGATATTGTGATGATAACTTGTAACTCCTGCCTCATGAAGACGGTGTAACTGCTCTGCATTTAAAAATCCCATGGAAGCACACAAATCGATCTTACATTCTCTGTGCATCGTTTCATAAGCATGGATTGCCTTTTCAAACTCTTCTCCGGTCAGTGCTTTTCCTGCCGTAACGATTGAAAAACGGTCCACTCCTTCCTGCTCATTGACCCTGCATGCAGCTACAATATCCTCTTCCGGAAGGAAATCATAAACTTCGCAGTTCGTATGGTTATGTACAGACTGTGCACAGTATTTGCAGTCTTCCGGACATTTCCCGCTCCGTCCATTGATAATGGAACATAAATCTACCTTTTCTCCGATCCTCGCCTCACGGATACGGTCTGCTCCCTCGCAGAGTTCGGTCAGATTGCAGGTAAGAAAATAGGAAAGGTCATCCTCTCTGGTCAGACGTCTTCCGTCAATGATTTCCTGTGCTAATGTAAGTGGTGTCATTTCTTTTGTTCTCCTTTTTTATCTCTCTATTGTAGGCATTGAAACCGCCGTAAGCGAACGTATCCGCTTTGCCAGCATGGCACCGAGCACACTTAAGCAGAGATCTCCCGGCACTGCTAACAGAAAGCAGTATAAAAACAGTGGTCCAAATGCGATCGGCGTATCGATCACATAGTTACATATGATATAGTAGTAAGCCATTCCGATAGCATATACCAGCATCAGTCCTGCCAGATTTGCCAGAAGATAATGAAATACCGTACATTTTTTCATCTTTTCTGCGATCTTTCCTGTCACATAGGTTCCCACGCAAAAACCGATGATGTACCCAAAGCTTGGTTTAAAAACATACCAGAGTCCGCCGCCTTCCGAAAAGATTGGCAGACCAGCCAGTCCAAGCAGCATATAACTGACCACAGACAGGCATCCCAGTTTGGAACCTAAGAGCAGTCCTGCCAGCATGGTAAACAGATATTGCAGTGTAAATGGAACCACCGGGATCGGGATCTTGATAAATGCTCCGATGGCAATGAGTGCAGTAAAAAGTGCACAGTAGATCAGATTTCTTGTCTTGTTCATTTGTAAACCTCCTGTTTGCATATGGTTTACAATACAGGATTTTTTTTAGATTGTCAACCTGTTTTCTGGTTTGTTTAACAATCCACTCTCACATTTTGCAGTTGACTTTCCATCCGCATGTTGTTATATTGATAATCGTACAATTTGAATCAGAAATGCTAGGGGCGCAGACCATGAATATTTTCATTCATCACAACGCTGAGAGATGTTTCACATCGACCCTTATTACTTGAACCGGATAATACCGGCGTAAGGAAGTAACCGACAGTCTTGCACATGATGCAGATTTCCTGTAACATCGTATCCCCCTGGCAGAATATGATCTGCAAGGAGGATTTTTTTATGAAAGACTTTTTTACCACAACAATCGGCGCATGGGATGACGGTTCTGTGCGACTTACAGCACCTGGCATTGCGATCGTCATTGTCATCATTGCACTGCTGCTTGTCATTGCAGCGATCGTCCGTCACAGAAATGCAGAGAAAAAGACCGTTCTCACTACAAAACAGCTCGTTTACTCTGCGGTTGCCATTGCACTTGCCGTTGTCTGTTCTATGATTAAATTCGCGAACCTGCCAATGGGTGGCTCTGTTACCTTATTCAGTATGCTGTTCATCACTCTGATCGGTTACTGGTATGGTCCTTATGTCGGACTTATGACTGCCGTTTCCTATGGTCTTGTCCAGTTTGTCATGGAGCCTATCTTCTACACCATTCCACAGATGATCTTAGATTATCCGCTGGCATTCGGTGCGTTAGGACTTGCCGGATTTTTTGCAAATAAAAAACACGGCTTACAGATTGGATATCTGGTCGGCGTATTCGGCCGTTACATATTTGCCGTGATCTCCGGTGTTGTATTCTTCGGTTCTTATGCCCCGGAAGGAACACCTGCTATCGTGTATTCCGTAGGCTACAATGCAACTTATCTGCTTCCGGAAGCGATTGCAACTTTGATCGTGATCAGTATCCCACCTGTTGCAAATGCACTTGCACAGGTCAAGAAAAACGCACTGTCAGCGTAGACAAAGTAATAAAAAACAGGGTTCCAGCGAACCCTGTTTTTTATATGTAATCCGAAATATATGGTATCTTATGAAAGACCACGTCGTCCAGCCGGTCGATTGCCTCTTTCGTTCCCGAAATCCGCTCCATCTCAAGCAGTCGCGAAGCCGTCTTATAGCCGAGCAGCAATGCGGTCAGCGTACCGATGCTTAATTTCACGCTGTAGTCTGCCGGTTCATCCACGATCTTACACTTTCCATTTTCAAACAATACGATGATATCTTCATTATTCCATGGAAGCAGTTCATCTTTGATCTCAAATCCGATCCGCACCGGTTTTTCATCCGGGTCACACGGGTATTTTTCAAAGAACTGTCTGACATCCACGATCCTTCCCATACAGTAAGGTCTTATCATTTCCTTGATATCTCCGTCGTCCATCTCAAATGCGATCGGCTCACTGAAATAGGTGTTTCCCCGGATCTCATCGATCATAGATTCATGTGCATGGATATAAGCCCACAGCCCCTTATGCGCCTCTCTGTTCAAATAGATCATCTCTTTGATGTGCATCACATTTAACTTGATCAGATAAACCATATAGCCACATGGTTGTCCCATCTGATCATAATAAATGGCTACATTGGTATCATCTTCGTCCCAACGCCAGTACTCTTCCCATGCAAGCGCATTGCGGTAAAGGCATCCATGTGTCACAGCCGCAAACCGTGTGTGCAGATTTTTAAAGTCCGCATTTTCCCAGTCAACGCGGCGTACATAGCCGGTTGTGATCTGCTGCTTCGGCAGCTGGGTATCTTTGATCGTATAGGAGATCTTATTGGATACGATCTCCCAGCCTAGTTTATGATACAGCGGAATGGAATATGGATAGAGCAGCGCGAAAGATTTCCCCTTATCCCGCATATTTGTCATGCTCTGTATCATCAGCTGTTTCATAATGCCGTTTCCTGAATATTCCGGGTAAGTGCAGACACTTGTAACAAAGCCAATCTCAAATTTTTTCCCATAAATATTCATCTCAAGCGGATAGGAAGCAAACTGTGAGATCAGCGTCTCTCCATCAAAACATCCCATCACGTCCGCACGCTCTAAGACCGGGAACTTGGACTGCTTGATTTCATCATCCCTCCATCCGGTCTCTAAAAGCTCCTGTTCCGTGATCTGAAATGCATACCGGAGCAGAGCATTGTATTGTTCGAGATCACCTGTGGTCAGGTGGCGTATCTCATATTTCATCTGTTCTTGTGTTTCTTTCTGCATGATGTTCTCCGTTACAATATCTTTTGCTTTTGTTATTATAGCACGACTGCCCCGTATTTTACAAAGTCCTTATTTGCAAATTATCTCATCTGCGGCTATAATAACCTCATTCCTATAATAGAAATGAGGTTTCACATGATAAAATTAATTGCAACTGATGTGGATGGCACACTCCTCAAAGATGGAACCATGCAGCTTGACCCGGAATATTTCACCGTGATCAGACAACTGGTCGATCAGGGCATTCTGTTCGTGATCTGTTCTGGCAGACAATTCACCAGTGAGCACAAACTGTTTGCTCCGATCAAAGACAAACTGCTCTATATCAGCGATGGCGGAACTGTGGTCCGCACACCCGATCAGATCTTAAAAGTTTACCCCATGGAGGACGAACTCTGGAGGGGCATGTGTAAAATGGTGCAGGATGAACTGCCCCAATGCGACTGTTTTATCGCCACGCCGGACTATTGTCTTGCTGAAAACGCCGGAAGCCGGATGTTCCACTGGCTCCGCGATTCCTACGGATTTGATATCCGGGAAGCCGAGCCGCTTCTCTCCGTTTCCGGGGATGCGATCATTAAACTGTCTGTTTACCACAAAAATGCCTGCGAGGAAATGTGCGCGCCGCACTTTATCCCGACCTGGAAGGACAAGGCAAAGATCGCCGCTGCCGGAAAAGAATGGGTGGACTGCATTCCGCTCGGTGCCAACAAGGGAACCGCCATCTCTTTCTTGCAGGATTATTTTGGCATCCTGCCGGAGGAGACCTGTACTTTTGGCGATAACCTAAACGATATCGAGATGTTAAAAAACGCCGGTCTAAGCTACGCCGTGTCTAACGCCAGAGAAGAAGTCATTGCCGCTGCCAAAGACACCTGCCCTCCTTACTGGGAAAATGGCGTGTTACAGATCTTAAAGGGCTTCCTGTCAAAACCTGATCTGGCATAGGCTGGATGTTCTTCCCGATCCATCTGGCTTTTAAACCGATAGCTTATTTTGTTTTCCGATACGCGAAAACGCCCTGCTGCAATCTGGTAAGTCCATCCTCCAGGGTTGCCCTTGGGCAGGCGACATTCATACGCAAAAATTTATTTCCATCTCCACCATACTGTGCTCCTGCAGAAACGTAAAGTCCCGTCTGCTCACGCAAAAATCTGGCAAACGTTTTGGTATCGTCTGTAATACGGCTGCAATCAAGCCACAAAAGATAGGTTGCCTCGGATGGTACCACCGTGATCTCTTTGAGTTCTGTTTCAAGGAATGCGACCACCTGTTTTTTATTTTCTGCAATGTATTCCCGCAGGGCGTTAAGCCATGGCTCTCCTTTGGTAAAAGCTGCGATTGCTGCATCCACGGCAAATACATTTGGCTCTGCCACTTCATCCGTGTTGAGTCCTCTCCACACCTTGTGACGCAGCGTATCATTTGGAACAACCACTGCCGCGGTCTGCATTCCGGCAATATTAAACGCCTTGGTCGGTGCGATACAGGTAATGCTGTTCTGTGCACAGATTTCAGACACCGATGCAAACGGAACGTACTCTTTCTGCGGATCGGTAAGGTCGCAGTGGATCTCATCAGAAACCACAACTACATGATATTTGGCACACAGTTCTCCAATCTTCTCTAACGTCTCCCTGTCCCAGATCTTTCCTGCCGGGTTCTGCGGATTGCATAAGATCATCAGACTGGTCTGCGGATCGGAAAGTTTCTTTTCCAGATCTGCAAGATCCATGTGATACTCTTTTCCATCGTACTGTAATGGGCTTTCCAATACCACTCTTCCATTGTTTAAGATGGAGTTATAGAAAATATTATAAACCGGTGTCTGGATCACAACTTTCTCTGCCGATGTTGTCAGTTTGCGCACAATACTGGAGATTGCCGGAACCACTCCCGTGGTAAAGATCAGCCAGTCCTTTTCAAAGGTAACATGATGACGACGCTCCCACCATCCGATATATGCCTCATACCATTCATCCGGAAGGATGGAGTAGCCAAAAATGCCATGTGCGGCTCTTTTTTGGATTGCCTCCTGTATCTCCGGTGCTGTCTCAAAATCCATATCCGCTACCCACATCGGAAGCTCATTTTCTTTTACATCCCATTTTAAGGAATTCGTATTTCTTCGATTGATCACCTGGTCAAAATTATATTTCATACGAACCTCATTTCTGCTCTGCATTTTTACAAATGATCGTTGTCTTGCCCGGATCAACTTTGTCGGACTCAATGATCAGATTTTCGATATAGTCTGCACGGATGACTCCACCGGACGGATTTAATACGCTGTCGATCTTACTGTCAATCTGTGCATCCACTGTAGAATACTCGAACGCCAGTGTCGTATTGATCAGCTTGCAGTTTTTCATCACAAGATTATCAATATAACACATGCCCTGTAAGCTCTCGATCGTACAGTTAACAAGAGTCAGGTTCTTTGCATTCCATCCCAGATATTCCCCGGAAATAAAAGAATCGTATACGGTCACATGATCGCTGTTCCAGAACGCATCCTTTGACAGCATCTTTGCATTGTGGATCTCCACATTCTGCACACCGTCAAAGGAGTAATTTCCATATAAGGTAAAATCGCGGATGTCCATATTCTGGCTGTTCATGGCAAAGTAATCTCCCCTTGCCAGCACATGCTCCATGGTTACCTGATCACAACTCCACAGCGTCTCTGCCGCATCCGGAATGGAAACATTTTTGAGCGTGATGTCATGGCAGCGGCGGAAATTCTTCGGTGCATCCACGGCACAGTCCTCAATCTCGATATGATTGGTGTACCATACACCCGCACGCGCCATCTCAAACCAGGTGCTGTCCTTTACCTTGATATTGTTTGCATACCATAACGGATATTTCCATTTGAACATACTTCCGTACAGTTCGATATTGTTACTTTCTTTTAACGGTGATTCGCCATCATCAAAAATCGTATCGTATATTTTTAAATCTTTTCCCTGAAACAGTGCCCTTTCTCCTGTCAGAAATTCCTGTCTGATCTCTTTTTTCTCCATTGCAATAACCATGCCTTTCTTCCTTTGCTCTCTTTTCCTTTTGCACCGTTTTACTTCTTCTTACGCAAAATATGAATGATCTTTCTCTCATAGTAAAGTGCTGTCAGCACAACAAGTACCACTACAATGATGCTGTATCCACTGTTGATCTGGTGGCCCATGACATCACAGATTGTTGCAAATAAAAGTCCCAGTACAAAAATAAGTTTGATGTATCTGACCATATGAATGGTATATTTGCGTATTTTGCCACTGCACATCTCTTTTGTCAATCCATTGACATGCTCCGGGTAGATCGTAAGCAATGTTAGCCCCATATATACAAGCAGCAAAACGGCTGCATTCATCAGCACCGTAAGCAGATCTGCCCCATATGCCAATCCATAATATACCTGCAGTCCGAGGTAGACAAGAGCTGCCACCAAGCCAACTGCTTCCAACATCAGATCCAGTATCGTCATCTCTTCTTTTTTCACGTCATTCTCCTTACTTTACTTCTTCTCCCCATGCCTGTAACAGCTTATCAAACGTCCATGCTGCGTTCGCCGGACTTGTGGACGGCAGCTTTTTTACCGGTGGCATTCCTTCCTTTTCGCAGTATTTTAAAAATAACTGATATGCTTTGCCCCCATTTGCATAAATGGTTTCTATGTGAGCCTCATTTAAGATCTGTCCAATATCATTTACCTCAACATTGCGGATGGAACTGTCCGAAGAACCCACGATATCGCAGGATCCGATCACATCCCAGAGTGCGATCCGATGCCGGAGCAGAAAAGCTTTCTTTTCCTCGATCTGTTCCGGCGGTGTTTCCTCAAACAGGGCTGCCAACACACTCCAGAAACGGTTTTTCGGATGCCCATAATAAAACTGCTGCTCCCTCGATTTTACCGATGGAAACGAGCCCAATATCAAAATCTGGGAATTTGGATCATAGACTGGTCCAAATGTATGTGTCACATGTGTATACTCCATTTGTTCGCCTCCCTCTTTTGCGGCTCCTTATAGAATACTATATTTTTGCATAAAAAAAAAGAGGATGACACATTTTGCCATCCTCCATTTTGCTGTTATTCGTAATCTTTGACATTGGAACTGTCTACCGGTTCAAATGGTACCCAGACATATTTTCCATCCTCTGTCACGCCCTCTATCTGGGAAGCACTGCCTCCTGTTGCAATGGCAATTGCGGTTTTGACCGCATATTCTCCCTGACCTACACCAGACTGATATACGGTAAAGTCCATATCGCCGGATTCGATCGCAGCACATCCATCTGCTGTCGCATCGACACCTAAGATAATGACATCATCTTTGCCGGCAGCTTTGCAGGCATCGATAATACCAAGTGCCATGGAATCGTTGTTACATGCCACAACATCACAAGGCTGTCCTGTCTTTAAGAAGATATTGAAATATTCCTCTGCGGTCGCCTGATCCCAGAAACCATAATCTTCGAATACATAATTGATCTTCTTGCCGGATTCTTTTAATCCTGTTTTCAAACCTTTGGTTCTTCCATCGGTTGCAGAGTGATTTTTCTGACCTTTAAAAACAGCTACGTTGATCTCATCCTTGGAAGAGAGTGCATTTAAAATATAATCTGCCTGATACTGACCGGCAACTGCCTCACTGGAACCAACATACATGTATTTGTCCTTTACTAAAACGCTGTCATCCGGGCAGCTGTTGAAAAAGACAACCGGCAGATCTCCGGCAAGTGCCGTGATCTCTTTTCCGGTATCTGCATCGACCGGTCCGCATAAGATAACATCATAATCTTCTGCAACTGCTTTTTTGATATGCTCTACCTGATTCTCCAGATTATTTTCTGCATCAAATACATCCAGTGTCGCTCCACATTCCTCTGCTGTTTTCTGTGCCTGTGCAACAAGTGTATTACGGAATGTATCCGGTGTGGAGAGAGATAACAGGATCCGCACTCCTTTTCCGTCTGTGTTTTCGGATGCTGCCTGCGTATTTCCACAGCCGCAAAGACAACCCACACCTAAGGCGATCACGAGCAACATGCTAAAAAACTTCTTCATTGTCTTTTCCTCCTATATCTGGAACTGCTGTACCTGTCCCGCCAGGTTCTCTGATGATGTGGTCAAATGTTTTGCCTGCTCTGCAACCTGCTCACTGTTTTCTGTGATGCCTTTTGCCTGTGCAAGCATTGCCTCAGAGGTTGCAAGGATCTCATCCGAGCTTGCTGCCTGTTCCTCGGAAATTGCTGCAACGTTTGTTGCAACCTGATCTACCTGATTGATCTTTTCTACTACGCCCTCGATCAGTTTTCCGGTATCCTGTACGTTCTGGAAAATAAGATCAAAGGTATCAACTGCTGTATGGATCAGTTCTGTACTGTCGATGATCTCTCCTGAGCTGTTTGCTGCCTGTCTTACGGCATCCTCAACAAGCAGGTTGATCTCATTGATCAGTTTTGTGATATTTTCTACAGACTCGGTGCTGTTCTGTGCCAGTTTTCCGATCTCAGTTGCGACAACAGCAAAGCCCTTTCCTGCCTCTCCTGCCCTTGCTGCCTCGATGGAAGCATTTAAGGAAAGAAGGTTCGTCTCCTCTGCGATATTTCCGATCAACTGAACGATCTGAACGATCTCACCGGATGCAGTTCCTACTTTATTCACTGCCTCTTCCAGATTCTGTACGGAAGTACTGATATTCTCCAATGCCTGTCCGACACGCTCCATATCTCCTTTTCCTTTTTCGGAAACTTCTACAGTCTGACGCATCTTTTCCTCTACTGCATCGCTGTCTGCTTTCGTATCTGCCACATAACCTGCCAGTACGGTTGCATTCTCTGCGATCTCATTAACGGAAACAGACAACTGGTCTACGGTCTGGTTTAATTCGCCCATGGACTGTGCCTGGATATTTGCTGCATCGTTCATGTTGTGCGATACATCATCACAGGAGACTGCCTGTCCTTTTAATCTGCCTGAGATATCTCCCATAGAAGCGATCATCTCACGCATGGATTCGATAAACTTCTCCACATTGCGGCTCATCACACCGATCTCATCATTGCCTTTGGTCTGAACGGATACGGTAAAGTCTCCTGACGTCATCGCCTTGATGATCTTGGTCAGTTTCTTAACCGGTTTGATCACCATATGGGTAACACGCTCTACCACAACACATAAAATAATGATCGCGATCACACTGATGATGATCATGATCGTACGGAGCTGTGCCAAATCTGCTAATACGATATCCTTTTGTATGTAGGAAACAAGCACCCAGTTGGTTCCGGTTACTTCCTCAAATACAGTCATGTTTCCATCTAATGTGCAGAAACTATAGTCTCCTGCATCGATCTTCGCTGCCACATCGCTGAAAAATGTGCTCTGTCCACTGTCACCGAGCTTCTGTGAGATCATGGCTGAATCACGGTTTGCCAGAATGATACCGCTGTTTGCATCCACAAGGAATGCCTCTGCATTGTCCATCTCGATAAATGAGTTTACGATAACGGAAATACGATCCAATGTCATATCTGCGGAAATGACTTTAATGTCTCCGCTGCCATCATTTAAGATACCGGAGGCACTGACGACATTCACGCCATCTGCATTCTGATACGCGGAACCATATGCCATATTGATCCTTGTGATACCCTCTTTGTACCAGGTACTGTTTAATACATCACTTTCCTGCTTTGTTGACTCCGTTGCTTTCTGGATCGTTCCATTACTGTCTGCAATGTAGAGACCCTCTGAATAGTTGGAATTATAACCATAATAGCTGTCCAGCATCTTCTGCAGTTCTGCCTCGTTCGGCTTTGTCTGTTCAATCGTCTGTTTTACGATCTGGAATGCGGCCAGATTTTCATTCAGCCACGCTTCAATATTTGATTCCTGATTGGAAACAGATGATGTTAAAAGATTTTGGGAATACTCCTCGATGATTCCCGCCGACACGTTATATGCAACTACTAAAAGTACTACAATCAAAACGGCGACTACAGGAATAATCGTCCCAAGCAGCTTTGCCTTAATGGATACAAACCTGTTTTTTGTCTGTTCTTTCATATCTTCCTCCCTGGTCTATTTTCCCTTTAACAGATTAAATTTATTATAGTTTTTTTTAGCCCAAACGTCAACGCATCCGCCCAAAAAGCAACCATAATTTTACATATTTCTCACAAAACTGTCTGATTTCGTATACATGTATTATTTTAAAAAACAACTTATCTATTCTTGAAAATGAATTCTGCTGTGCTATAATAGATAAGGTTTATAATGCGTACATCAGAGAGGAGAACCACGCATGGACAGATTAATCATTCCAAAAGATTATCATTCAGAATTAAATCTGCACGATACACAGATTGCGATTAAAACAGTAAAAGACTTTTTTCAGGGAATTATTGCCGACCGGCTTCATTTATCCCGTGTTTCCGCACCACTTTTCGTTGATCCGCTTTCCGGTCTCAACGATAATTTAAATGGTACAGAACGCCCGGTTACCTTTGATATTGCAGAGCAGAACGGACGTAATGCTGAAGTTGTCCAGTCTCTTGCAAAATGGAAACGTTATGCACTCAAAAAATATGGTTTCAGCGAGGGAGAAGGTATTTATGCTGATATGAACGCCATCCGCCGCGACGAGGAAACCGACAATATCCATTCGATCTTCGTCGACCAGTGGGACTGGGAAAAGATCATCCGCAAGGAAGACCGTAACATTGAGACCTTAAAAGAAACCGTCCGCACCGTATACAACTGCCTGCGCAAGACAGAGAAATACATGGCGATCCAGTATGATTACATTGAAGAGATCTTACCGCATGACATCTTCTTTATTACCACAGATGAATTAGAGGAGATGTTCCCGGACTACACTCCAAAGGAGCGCGAATTTTACATCACAAAAACCAAAGGTGCTGTCTGCATCATGAAGATCGGTGATGCTTTAGCAAACGGCGAACCGCATGACGGCCGTGCACCGGACTATGACGACTGGTCTTTAAATGCAGATATCGTTGTTTACTATCCTGTTTTGGATATTGCACTTGAACTTTCTTCCATGGGTATCCGTGTTGACAAAGCAGCTCTTCTCTCACAGTTAAAGAAAGCCGGCTGTGAAGAGCGTGCCAACCTGCCTTTCCAGAAAGCGATCATCGACGGAGAACTTCCTTATACGATCGGCGGTGGTATCGGACAGTCCCGTATCTGTATGTTCTTCCTGCGTAAAGCACATATCGGAGAAGTCCAGTCTTCTCTGTGGCCGGAAGAAATGACTGCTGCCTGTGAAAAGGATGGCATTCAGTTATTATAATAAGTACATACCCTGATTTAAAAATCACCCGTTTTGGAATATACTTCCAGGACGGGTGATTTATTTCATTCTATTATTTTATCTTCCGGTATGACTGATCGCTCCGTAACACTCCGGTCTCCGGTCACGGAACAGCCCCCACTCGAGCCGTTTTGCCTGCAATTCATCCAGATCATATTCTGCTGATAAGATCTCTTCCTGATTTCTTGTTGCAGTCACAACAAGTTCTCCTGTCTCATCGGTTAAAAAAGAAGATCCATAAAAGAGTAATTCAGACTGCTGCCCGCCATTTTCCTCGCATGGCGTAACAGCTTCCCTTCCGATCCGGTTTGCTGCAACAACCGGCATCAGATTGCATGCCGCATGTCCCTGCATGCAGCGCCTCCAGTGTGGCATGCTGTCGCACTCTAAGATCGGTTCCGAGCCGATCGCGGTCGGATAAAACAGAAGTTCTGCTCCGGCTAATGCCATACATCTTGCCGTCTCCGGGAACCACTGATCCCAGCAGATGCCAACTCCGATCGTTCCATACCGGGTCGCAAAAGTGGTAAATCCACTGTCCCCCGGTGTAAAATAAAATTTTTCCTGATAATAATGGTCATCCGGTATATGCGTTTTGCGGTAAACACCGAGCAGTGTTCCATCCGCATCGATACACGCGATCGAATTATACAGATTATTGACCTCCCGCTCATAGAAACTGACTGGCAATACGATTCCTAACTCTTTTGCCAGTCTCATTCCCATCTGTACCGCCTCATTTTCCAGAACCGGCTTTGCATACGTATAAAAATCATATCTCCGCTGCTGACAGAAATAAGTTCGTTCAAACAGTTCCGGCAGCAATACGATATTGGCTCCCTCTGCCGCTGCCTTTCGTATCATGTGCTCTGCCTTTTTTAAATTTTCTTCCGGCATATCGCTGCACTGCATCTGGATCGCCGCCACTTTCACTTTTCGCATCTTTATTTCTCCCTTTCTACGAACGTTTCCCTGCCGGGATCTGCTGGGTAATACAATGGATATTTCCCCCTCCGGTCAGGATATCTCTTGCATAGACCTGTATTACCTTCCTCTCCGGACAAAGTGCCTGCATCTGCTCTGCTGCAAGCCGGTCGGATCTTTCATTTTCTCCCCCAAATGCAGGCAGGATCACTGCCCCATTGGAAAAATAGAAATTGACATAGGATGCGGCTAACCGCTCGCCTTCCTCTCTTTCATCCTCGCCCGCTTCAAAGGTATAACCCGAAAGTTCCTCCGCCGTCACACACACCGGGACTTCCGGGATCGGCAGCTTATGCACTTTTAATTTCCTGCCCTTCGCATCGGTGACCTGTCCTAAATAATCCAGTGTTTCTTTGGACAGTGCATACTGCGGATCGTCTTTTTGCTCTGTCCATGCCAGCACCACCTCACCCGGCCGTAAAAACGCGCACACATTATCCACATGCTCATTGGTCTCATCCTGATAAATCCCACGCGGAAGCCATAGTACCTTTTCTGCTCCAAGGTATTCCTTTAAACAGTCCTCGATCTCTGCCTTACTTTTCGATGGGTTCCGCCCTTTGCTGAGCAGGCATGCCTCCGTGACCATCACTGTTCCCTCTCCGTCACTGTGAATGGCTCCACCTTCCAGCACAAATGGTGCGGCATCGTAACAGTTGCAGCCATAATACGCCGCAAACGCTTTCGCAAAGGCATCATCCTTTTCCCAGGAAGCATAAAGACCGTCCACTTCGCCGCCCCAGGCATTAAAACTCCAGTTGACACAGCGCACCAGACGTTCCTTTTCGTCCTCTTTTGTCACAAAAGTCGGCGCGATATCCCTCGCCCACGCATCGTCTGTCTCTGCCACACAAACTGTGATAGGGCACAGGTTTTCTTTTGCAGCCACAAGACCTTCTACTGCTGCCTTTGCCTGCATAAAATCTTTTTCCTTTGCCGCAAGATAGACCGGTTCGCTTTCTGCGATCGCTCCGATGACATTCAAAAATGCCATTCTTGCCTCTTTCGCACCATTTCTCCACGAGCCGGGACGTTCCGGCCAGATCAGAATACAGCCTGCGTGTGGCTCAAATTCTCCCGGCATCCGGTATCCATCGCGTTTCGGGGTTTCTGCCATGGCACTGCCTTTTTCTTTTTTATTCATATGCATCCTCTCCACTTCTCTAGGACAGCCGCCCCTTGAAATCTTCATAGGAAAATTCTTTTACCATCTCTACGTTTCCATCTTCTCTTAAGATTGCAATTCCCGGCAATGGCATCCCATTAAAAGTATTATTTTTTACCATCGAATAAATTGCCATATCCTCAAATTGCAGCCGGTCTCCGATCTTGATCTCATGGGAAAAACTGTAGTCTCCGATCACATCCCCCGCCAGACAGGTCATGGAGGACAGGCGGTAAGTATAGGGAAGTTCTCCTGCTTCCTGCCCGTCTTTTAATGGCGGACGATACGGCATTTCAAGCACATCCGGCATATGGCACGCAGCGGAAGCATCCAGGATCAGGATGTCCATCCCATTGTGCACGATGTCCATGACTTCCGTCATCAGATAGCCTGCCGACAATGCAATCGCTTCGCCCGGTTCCAAATATACTTCCACGCCATATTTTCCCCGGATCTCAAGGATCAGATCCTTTAATTTTCCATACTGGTAATCTGCTCTTGTGATATGATGTCCACCACCCAGGTTCAGCCACTTGATCTGTCCAAGATATGGTTTGAATTTTTCTTCAAATGCGCGGAATGTCGTGATCAGGTCATCTGCATTCTGCTCGCATAACGTATGGAAATGAAGTCCCTCGATGCCATCCGGCAGTTTTTCTCCAAAGTCACTCCGTAAGATTCCAAGTCTTGATCCTTTTGCGCATGGATCATAGATGGCATGCCCCTCCTGTGTGGAACACTCCGGATTGACCCGCAGTCCGACACTGATCTTTTTATCATGTGTACTGCAGTAATTCTTTATCGTTTCTTTATGCTTCTCATACTGTGCAAAGGAGTTAAATACGATATGGTCGCAAAGTGTTACCAGCTCTTTCATATCTGCATCCTTATATGCCGGTGCATACACATGGTTTTCCTTCCCCATTTCCTCGTAGCCAAGCCTTGCCTCATAAAGTCCACTGGCTGTGGTTCCGCTGATATACTGCCCGATCAGCGGATAGAGCGAAAACATGGAAAATGCTTTCTGTGCCAGAAGCACATGACACCCGCTTTCCCGCTCCAGTCTGTTTAGTATGGTCAGATTTTCTTTTAATTTCTTTTCATCCACGACATAACATGGCGTGGGAACATTTTGCAGTGTCATTGCCTCTTCCTCTTTTCTTACGCAACTGTCTGCGGATTTTCATCCACGATCCATGGCAATCCATAGGTATTTAACATTTCCATAAATGGATCCGGATCAAACTCTTCGATATTAAACACACCATCTTTATCCCATACCTTGTCAACGACCAGAGCTGCTCCGATCATTGCCGGAACACCGGTCGTATAGGAGATTGCCTGTGAGCCGACCTCTTTGTAGCACTCCTGATGGTCACACACATTGTAAATATAAATGGTCTTTTCTTTTCCGTCTTTTTTGCCGGTAAAGATGCAGCCGATATTGGTCTTTCCTACCGTTCTTGGTCCTAAGGATGCCGGATCTGGCAGCAATGCCTTTAAAAACTGGATTGGCACGATCTCTTTTCCTTCAAACTGGATTGGAGAAGTGGATAACATACCCACATTCTCGAGGCATTTCATATGAGTTAAATAGCTCTGTCCAAAAGTCATAAAGAAACGGATACGCTTTACGCCCGGCACATTTTTTGCCAGAGACTCGATCTCCTCGTGGTGGAGCAGATACATATCTTTCTCTCCGACCTGTGGGAAATTATATTCGCGTTTGATCTCCATCGGTTTTGTCTCTACCCAGTGTCCATTTTCCCAGTAAGAACCGTTTGCAGATACCTCACGAAGATTGATCTCCGGGTTGAAGTTGGTCGCAAATGGATAACCGTGGTCTCCGCCATTGCAGTCTAAAATGTCGATGGTCTCGATCTCATCAAAATAATGTTTTAAAGCGTATGCGGTAAATACGCTGGTCACACCCGGATCAAAACCGCTTCCCAGTAATGCCGTGATCCCTGCTTCCTCGAATTTTTTGCGATACGCCCACTGCCAGGAATAATCAAAATATGCGGTAAACCCTTCCTCTTTGCAGCGTTTTTCGTAGATCGCACGCCACTCTTTGTCATCCGTATCCTCCGGCTCATAATTTGCCGTATCAATGTAATCAACCTTGCAGGCAAGGCAGGCATCCATGATCGTCAGATCCTGATATGGCAGTGCCACATTTAATACCGCATCCGGCTGGTAGGACTGGATCAGTGCGATCACCTCTTCCACCTTATCAGCATCCACCTGTGCCGTTGTGATCACGGTGTCTGTTGTCTTTTCCAGTTTTTCTTTTAACGCATCACATTTTGATTTTGTTCTGCTCGCAATGCAGATCTCCTGAAATGTTTTGCTGTTCTGACAACATTTGTGGATCGCAACTCCTGCAACACCACCGCAGCCGATAATTAATAATCTTCCCATAACATCCTCACTTTCTGTCTTATGACTTTGTGTATTTTTACGCCTGTTTCAGCGTTTTTTCCCTTCTTCTTCCTCTAACATATCTTCCACATATTTCGGCAGCATGAACGCTCCCTTATGTAAATTGGTCGTATAATACCAGGTCTTGATTCCGCGTTCTTTCCACCGCTTCACATTCAGATCCTCCAGTGGATGGTATTTCTTGGAGGCAAATCCAAACAGCCAGTACCCCGAAGAACAGGTCGGTATGTGTGCCTGATACACACGGCTGATTGGAAAACTGTTGCTCGCTTTCCGGTGCATGCCACGGCAGGATTCCTCGTCCTCATCATAAAATGGGCTTCCATGCTGGTACACCATGATGCCATCCTCTTTTAAGGCACGATAACAATTGCCGTAAAATTCTTTTGTAAATAACCCGGCGGTATGTCCCAGCGGGTCGATCGCATCATTGATGATCAGATCATAGGCATCATGTTTTAACCGCAGGAATTTCAAACCATCTTCATAAAACACTGACACGCGCTCATCAGAGAGCCCTCTTGCGTTATCCGGGAAAAATTCCTTGCACACCTCGACAAACACGCGGTCCGGCTCGACCACATCGATTTCCTCAATCTCTTTGTAATAGGACAGTTCACGCGCAACGCCGCCGTCGCCACCGCCGATGACCAACACCTTTTTCACATGCGGATGCACTGCCATCGGAACATGGACAATCATCTCATCATAGATAAATTCATCTTTTTCCGAAAAAACAATGCTTCCGTCACAACTTAAAAACCGTCCGAACTCATCCGAATCAAACACATCGATCCGCTGAAATTCGGTTTGAAGACCAAACAGCTGTTTCTGTACTTTTACCGATACTTTTACTTTTTCTGTCTGATAATCCGAAAACCAAAGTTCCATTCCCATCACACTTCCCCCTATTTCCATATCTGTCTCTCATCCGAAAGTACATTCAGCCGCTCTACGGTCGGATCCTCGGTTCCCTGCATCGAACACCCTTTTTCCTTTGCGTATATAATGTACTCGATCAGCTCCTGCGTGATCATCTCTCCGGGTGCTAAGATCGGGATGCCGGGCGGATAACACATCACAAATTCCCCGCAGATCTTTCCTGCTGTCTCCCGTACCGGAAGTGATTTCTTCTCCGCATAAAATGCCGTCTGTGGAGAAACCAGTACAGTCGGATTGATGTACTCGGTGTTTAACATCTTCTCCGGGTCTTTGGAGTACAGCCGCTTGATATCCGCCAACGCTCCCACAAGCCGCTCGATATCCTGAATGCGGTCTCCAATGGAAATGTAGGCAAGAATGTTTGCTATGTCTCCCAGTTCGATCTGGATATCATATTCATCCCGCAGCAGATCATAAACCTCAATCCCTGCCAGACCGATGTCCCTGGTGTATACCGACAGTTTCGTCACATCAAAATCGTAGACACTGCCGCCATTGATCATGTCCTTGCCATAAGCGTAAAATCCACCGATGGAATTGATCTCTTCCCTCGCATACTCTGCCATCTGACTCACCCTGGCAAACGACTCTTTTCCACGCAGTGCGAGATTTCTTCTTGAGATATCAAGGCTTGACATCAGAAGATAGGATGCACTTGTCGTCTGTGTCAGATTGATGATCTGGCTGACATACTCCCAGTTTACATTTTTTCCGGTCAGAAGCAGGGAGCTCTGTGTCAGGCTTCCTCCTGATTTGTGCATGGAGACCGATGCCATATCTGCCCCCGCATCCATTGCACACACCGGAAGATTTTCCCCGAAATACAGATGTGTTCCATGTGCTTCATCCACCAGTACCAGCATATCATGTTCATGCGCCAGCTTTACGATTGACCGAAGATCCGAACAGATGCCATAATAGGTCGGGTTATTGACCAGCACCGCAACTGCCCCCGGATTTTCTAAGATCGCACGCTCCACCTCTGAGATCTTCATTCCCAGTGAGATCCCAAGCTTCGTATCTACCTCCGGGTTGACATAAACCGGGATCGCCCCGCAGAGGACCAGCGCATTGATCACACTTTTATGGACGTTGCGCGGCAGGATGATCTTATCCCCTGCCTTACAGCAGGAAAGCACCATACTCTGTACCGATGACGTCGTACCACCCACCATAAAAAACGCATGATCGGCGCGAAATGCCTCCGCTGCAAGTTCCTCTGCCTCTTTGATGACCGAAACCGGATGACAGAGATTGTCTAACGGTTTCATTGAGTTGACATCCAGACTGACACATTTTTCCCCCAACAGTTCTACAAGTTCCGGATTTCCACGTCCCCGTTTGTGTCCCGGAACATCAAATGGTACTACCCTTCTTTTTTTCAGTTTTTCCAACGCCTCATAGACCGGCGCACGCATCTGCGCATTCATTTCCATCCCAATCTCCCTTTCACGCAAAAAAAAAGACAAATGAGCTTTTCACCTGTCTTTGAATCGTCATATTATCCTAGTCATTTCCTGATGTATCTATTTTCATATCTACATGCTGCAAAAACTATTCCAGAGCCTGTTGGCACCTTCGCCAGCAAATATTTGCTATTCCTACTCTTTATTGACCGTTTCACAAGTGATATCTCGGTTGATAACTTATAAAATTTGAGCTTCTAACTCAATCAATAACGCGGCATACACCGCAATCGGCAGCTGCCCCGCCTGTCCGTATGGGCTTAACCAATTCCTTGGTGGGCAAATATTTGCATGAAACACTTTTCGCATTCATGTGATTCGGAGTATAACATACCCTCTTTTAAAATGCAATAAAAGTTTTTCTGTTTTTTTCAGTTATTTTTCCGTCCATTCCCGGATGAGCGCGATCTCTTTTGCATATCCGGCATCATCATTTGGCGTTTCTAAGATAAAAGGCCGTCCCGCAAGCAGTGGATGTGTCACAATGCGCTCCATCGCTTCTGCACCGATCTTTCCCTCTCCGATCTTTGCATGTCTGTCTTTATGCGAGCCACAGTCATTTAAACTGTCGTTAAAGTGCACAGCATACAGCCGGTCCAGTCCGATCATGCGGTCAAATTCCTCCAACACCTCATCCAGATGATCCACAATATCATAGCCTGCATCCCAGATGTGGCAGGTATCAAGGCATACCCCCATTTTCTCCTGCAATTTCACACCGTCTAAGATCGCACGCAGTTCCTCAAAACTCCTGCCCACTTCCGTTCCCTTGCCAGCCATGGTCTCAAGGAGCACCGTTGTTGTCATCGTCTCCGTAAGCACTTCATTTAATGCCTCTGTGATCCGCTCTATTCCGCGCTCTGCGCCCTGCCCCACATGGGAACCCGGATGAAAATTATAGTAATTTCCCGGGGTCACTTCCATGCGTTTTAAGTCATCTGCGATCATTTCTTTCGAAAAGTTCCTCACGTCCTCTTTTGCCGCACAAAGGTTCATCGTATACGGTGCATGGGCGACCAGTTTTCCAAAATGGTGTTCTGCCGCCAGTGCCAGAAACTTTTCCACATCCTCTTTTTTTATCTCCTTTGCTTTTCCACCGCGTGGGTTCCTGGTAAAGAACGCAAATGTGTTCGCATCCAGTGCAAGGGCAGCTTTTCCCATTGCAAAATAGCCCTTGGATGCCGATAAATGATTTCCTATGAACATAATTCTCCCTTCTGTAACTCTCCTTCCGGAATGCTGCCGGCACGATAGGCAGCCAGTAACGCCTCAAGATCCCGTATTGTCTCTTTTAATCCGCGTCCGATATCGGTATCTGCCACGGTCTTGCGGCGCACCACATGCTCGACTAACACGGTATGCGAGATGATATCACTTCCCTCCTGTACCGCTTTTTCTACAGATTCAAATGGTTCATGAGCTGCCAGCACCAGTCCGTAGGAATTATAAATGAGCGTATAGCCCGCGATCCCTGTCTTTGCCTGATAAGCCTTGGAAAATCCACCGTCAATGATGAGCAACTTTCCTCCGCAGCGCACCGGGGATTCACCCTTTTTTGCCTCCACCGGGATATGACCGTTTATGATATGCGCCTCTGCACCCTCTAAGCCAAATTCCGCTAAGATCCGGTTCACGACCGACTCATCCTCGATCAGCCTGTAATACGGATTTTTGGTCTCCTCATGTGTCTTTTTATCTGCGATAAAATACCGCTCAAACGTTGTCATCTTCGCTTTTCCAAACACCGGTGAGTTCTGGTTTTCCCAGATAAACCAGAGGATATCCTGCCCCTTTTTCTTTTCCTGCGGGTCGATCGAATAATATCCTTTTCTCGCATAGCTTTCCAAGACGTCATAGAGTTCTTTTCCTACGTACTCGGTTCCATATACGTTGACTTTCGTAAAACTGCCGTCCTCATTCATCGGCATACAGCCGTGATAGAGCAGATTTCCATTGTAAACTTTATAAAGACTTCCCTTTGCAAACAGGAAACGGACATGCCGCTGTAATTTTTCACAGTTGACAAATGCCATCGTAAGCCGCTCCATGACATCCTTTTCATCTGTGGACAGCTCGTATGGATTTTCCCAGTCGATGGTCGGGAAAAACGTATCTTTCAGCGGATATTCCTTTCCCTCCACGATCACAGTACCCTTTTTCGGGTCGATCTTATCCAGTAATAACCGGTGATCCATCTGAAATTCCGGATGTGCTTTGATAAGCTGCCCCTCTAATTTAAACTGCATGATGGCGATCGCCTTGTGCATCTTCTCATCTAAAAACGCATCCCTTACGTCATACTCTTCTTCCCTGTAATCCAATTTAAAGCAGGTACACGCATCTTTGTCATAGCATTTCATCGCAAAACGTGCAAGCGGCACCAGATTGATCCCATAACCATCCTCCAAGAGATCCAGATTTCCATACTTTGCAGAAATACGGATCACATTACAGATGCACGCCGGGCTTCCCGCCGCAGCTCCCATCCAGTAGACATCATGGTTTCCCCACTGGATATCAACGGAATGATGGTGCATTAACGTATCCATGATCAGATTCGGATATGGTCCACGGTCAAAGATATCTCCGACCACATGCAGATGGTCAACGACCAGCCTGCGGATCAGGTTACAGAATGCGATTACAAGCTCCGTTGCCCTTCCGGTGCGGATGACAGAGCTGATGATCTCATTATAATATGCTTCCTGGTCGGAGATCTCCTGCCGTCCGGTCAGAAGTTCCTCGATCACATAGGAGAAATCCTTCGGCAATGCCTTTCGCACTTTGGAACGTGTGTATTTCGAAGAGGCACATTTACATACACGGATCAGTCGGTACAAGGTCACTTTGTACCAGTCCTCCATATCCATGCCGGCCCGGTTGCGCAGCACCTGTTCCATCATCTGCTCCGGGTAATAGATCAATGTGGCAAGCGATTTTTTCTCCGCTGCACTGATCGCGTTTCCAAATTCATCCTCTATTTTCCGTTTGATGGCACCGGAACCATTCTTTAATACATGCTGAAACTGGTCATATTCGCCATGAATATCCGTAATAAAATGTTCGGTTCCCTTTGGCAGGCTTAAGATCGCCTGTAAGTTTATGATCTCCGTTGCCGCTGCTGCCACGGTCGGGTACTGTTTCGATAAGCTCCTTAGATACCGCAAATCCATCTTTTCCATAGTCTTCTCTATTTATCTCCATTTATGATGTTTTCTGCAAAGTTTCTGCTGTCTTTTATCTTAACACATGCCCTATTTTGCAATCAACCTAAGTTAATTTCTTAACAACTGCAAAAAATGCGACCGGCAGAACAGCTCTGTCAGTCGCATTTTGCATTTCTATTCGGTTTTCCTTATCGGTTTGCGATCGTCTCTTTGATGACATCACTCATATCGTAAAATCCTGCCGGTTTTCCTGCCAGAAATTTTGCTGCTTCCACAGCACCCTTTCCAAATACACTTCTGGAATATGCGGTATGGCGGAACGTAATGACTTCATCCAGTCCGGCAAAGATCACATCATGCTCTCCTACGATATTGCCACCGCGGACTGCGGAAATACCGATCTCGTATTTTTCTCTCTTTTTACGTTCCTTGCTTCTGTCGTAGGTATAGGAATACGCGTTTTCCAGTGCCTCATTCATGGAATCCGCCAGTGCAAGTGCCGTTCCGCTTGGTGCATCCAGTTTCTGATTATGGTGTTTTTCCACGATCTCCATATCAAAGCCTGCCGGTGCCAGTATCGTGGCAGCCTGTCTCAACAGCTCCATTAAGGTGTTGATTCCAAGTGACATGTTTGCTGATTTTAAAACAGCGGTCTTTTCGGATGCCTCCTGCACTTTCTTTAACTGCTCCTCAGACAGTCCTGTTGTACAAAGTACCACCGGGATCTGTTTGTCTGCACTGTAGACTAAAAGATCATCCACTGCTTTTGCATTGGAAAAATCAATGATCACGTCTGCTTTTACGTCGCAGACAGAAATATTGGGAAATACCGGATAATCATTGGCAATACCATCGTACAGATCCACACCTGCTACGATCTCGATCTCCGGGTCTTCTTTGCAAATTCCGGTGATGACCTGTCCCATCTTGCCGTTGCATCCATTCATAATTGCTTTTATCATATTGTCTCCATTCCTGCCACTTTCAGGCATCTTTTAAGCTCTTACCGGAAGTCCGTACTGTTTCATGGCTTCTGCTAATTTCTTTGCATTTTCCTCTGTCATCTCAGTTAATGGAGAACGCAGGGAACCTACCTCTTTTCCCAACAGATTTAATGCCTTTTTGACCGGGATCGGATTGACTTCGCTAAACAGTGCATCCACAAGCGGCTGTGCCTTTAACTGGATCTCCATTGCCTTTTTCGTATCGCCCTCAAAGAATGCCATGCACATCTCATGCACATCTTTTGGTGCAATGTTGGACCATACAGAGATCACGCCGACTGCTCCAATGGACATTAACGGAACTACAATGCCATCCTCTCCGGAATACAGATCAATCTTTCCATCGGTCAGGTACATAGTCTTTGCTGCCTGTGCCACATTTCCGGTCGCCTCTTTGATCGCTACGATATTTTCCACATCATGGTAGAGTTTTGCTGCTGTCTCCGGCAGAATGTTGCATCCGGTTCTTCCCGGTACGTTATACATGATGATCGGTAATTTTACAGAGTTCGCGATCTGTGTATAGTAATCGATCAGTCCGCCCTGAGTTGCTTTGTTATAATACGGGGTAACTGCCAGTAAACCATCCACACCTGCCGCCTCTGCCTCTTTTGACAGATGGACTGCCTCTCTGGTGCAGTTGGAACCGGTTCCTGCAACAACCGGAATACGGTGTTTTGTGAACTCGACGGCTGCGCGGATGACTGCCGCATGCTCTTCGGTGGTCAATGTAGAACTCTCACCGGTAGTTCCTGCAATAATGATACAGTCCGTTCCCTCGTTGATCTGATACTCGATCAGCTCCTCTAATTTGTCATAGTTTACTTCCTCGTTGTTTTTCATTGGTGTGACGATTGCAACACCTGCTCCTTTAAAAATAGACATCTGCATTCTCCTCCTACACAAAAAGCCGGCTCACAGCGAGCCGGCTTATTATCTGCAAACAATAGGTTTTAATAATCTCCGATAGCTCCCCATCTCATAAAAGATGACAGTCATAAGGTTCTTCACCTCATGCCCAAGGTATCTATCTGCAGAAGATAAATCCTTTCGGCGTGCTCCCCTTTTCTCTCCCTTCTCCTGCGCCTGCCACATCCGGGAAATGACTCATGAAGTACGCGACCTCTATCTAACTATGTATCTCTTTTCTATGAGAATAGCACTATCTATCTTCTCTGTCAATCCACATCCTCTAAAAAATCTACTTTACTGACGGAAACCTCATATGCCACCCTCTTTTCCGTCTCGGTCTCGGAAAGTTTCTTGACATATTCGCGGCTCTGGATACGTCCCCATACCTGCACATGACCGCCTACATCAAATCCGGATGCAAAACGGGCATTTCTACCCCAACAGATGCAAGGAATGTAGTCCGATTTTCCATAAGAACGGTTGACTGCGATCAGAAGGTCTGCGATCTCGCGTCCAAGCGGTGTCTTCCGGTAGATTGGCTCTTTACAGATATAACCGTCCAAAAAGATCTGATTACTCTTCATCTCCTCATCCATTTCCTCTAAAAACTCCAGTTCACGGACAAACACGGATAAAACGAGTCGATTCTTTTTCTCCTCGTGCCGGTTAAAAGAACGGAACTGCCCTGTCACATAGATGCTTCGTCCAATGAAGTTCTCATTGACATCGATAAGACGCTCCGAGATCATAAGCGGTATGTAATCCATATAGTTGCTCAGGCGGTTCACTGCAACATCTACCATATAGAATCCCTCTCCATATACTTCGTGACTGAACCGGAAATCCGAAACGATCTCCCCGACTATCGATACCTGGTTGTTTTCAAAAATTTTATCTGCCATGAATTTTTCTCCCTTCCTCTAAGCCGCACGCCATCTGGTATGTTTTCGTATTTTCGTGCGGTCTGCCTGACACCATTGTTTTATCATGAATGACGGGCAGTATTTTCGTGCAACGTGTCGATAAGAAATCCAATGTATTAGGAGATTTTGTCGGATTTTTAATCTTGCGTATTTCTTCAAATATGATAAAATATATTGGTTGGTTTTTTCTATGTACCAGTCAATAGTACGTTAGTACTGGTCAAATAGTACTAAAAAAAACTTGTTTTGTCAAACTATTTATTATCAGTTTCACACAGGAAAGAGAGAGATTTCGCATATGAAAATGAAACGTGAAGACGTCCGTAACATCGCCATCATCGCACACGTCGATCATGGTAAAACCACTCTGGTCGATGAACTTTTAAAACAAAGCGGTGTATTCCGTGACAATCAGGAAGTTCAGGAGCGTGTTATGGACTCCAATGATATTGAAAGAGAACGTGGTATCACGATCCTTTCTAAAAATACTGCCATTACTTACAAGGGAACCAAGATCAATGTCATCGATACTCCTGGACATGCGGACTTCGGTGGAGAGGTTGAGCGTGTACTGAAAATGGTAAATGGTGTTGTGCTTGTTGTCGATGCCTTTGAAGGTGTTATGCCTCAGACCAAATTCGTTTTAATGAAAGCACTTGAGCTTTCTCTTCCGGTTATCGTCTGCCTGAATAAAGTAGACCGTCCGGAAGCAAGACCAAATGAAGTTGTAGATGAAGTATTAGAGTTATTCATGGATCTGGATGCTTCCGATGAGCAGCTTGACTGCCCATTCCTCTTTGCTTCTGCAAGAGACGGATATGCCGTTCGTGAGATCCACGATCTGGTCAACAGCAAAAAAGATATGACCCCGCTGTTTGAGACCATCATCGATTACATCCCTGCACCGGAAGGTGATCCGGATGAAAATACACAGGTTCTGATCAGTACCATTGACTACAACGAATATGTTGGTCGTATCGGTATCGGTAAAGTCGACAATGGTGCCCTGCGCGTAAATCAGGAAGCTGTCGTTGTCAACCATCATGACCCGGACAAACGCGAAAAAGTCCGCATCACCAAACTCTATGAATTTGATGGTTTAAATAAAGTAGAAGTTGAGGAAGCAAAGATCGGTTCGATCGTAGCGATCTCCGGTATTGCAGATATCCACATCGGAGATACTATCTGTGCTCCGGAAAATCCGGTTGCGATCCCGTTCCAGAAGATTTCCGAGCCGACACTTTCCATGAACTTCATCGTAAACGACAGCCCGCTTGCAGGTCAGGAAGGTAAATTCGTTACTTCCCGTCACATCAGAGACCGTCTGTTCCGTGAGCTGAACACTGATGTTTCTCTTCGTGTGGAAGAGACCGAAAGCCCTGACTCTTATAAAGTATCCGGACGTGGAGAGCTTCATTTATCCGTTCTGATCGAGAACATGCGCCGTGAGGGTTATGAATTTGCAGTCAGCAAGGCTGAAGTTTTATACCACACTGACGAAAACGGCAGGAAATTAGAGCCTATGGAGATTGCTTATGTTGATGTTCCGGATGAATTTACCGGTGCTGTCATCGAAAAATTAAGCCAGAGAAAAGGTGAGATGACAAACATGAAACCGATCACCGGAGGATATACCAGATTGGAGTTCAACATCCCATCCCGTGGTCTGATCGGTTATCGTGGTGAGTTTATGACCGACACCAAGGGAAATGGTATCATCAATACGATCTTTAACGGCTATGCACCATACAAGGGAGAGATCGCTTACCGTAAACTTGGTTCCCTGATCGCATTCGAGTCCGGAGAGTCTGTAACCTACGGTCTGTTCTCTGCACAGGATCGTGGTACCTTATTTATCGGACCTGGGGAAAAGGTTTATGCCGGAATGGTCATCGGTTCCTGCTCAAGAGCAGAGGATATCGAGTTAAACGTATGTAAGAAGAAGCATCTGACCAATACCCGTTCTTCTTCCGCAGATGAAGCATTAACTCTGGTTCCACCAAGAGTTTTAAGTCTGGAGCAGGCACTTGACTTCATCGATGTGGATGAGCTCTTAGAGGTAACACCAAAGAGCCTTCGTATCCGTAAACGTATCTTAGACCCAACCTTAAGAAAACGTGCCGGAATGAAAAAATAAATTTTTATCCCATAAAAAATCCCGACGAACAGATCGTTTGCCGGGATTTTTTTTCATGATGTATTTCTATTTCTTTGTTGCTTTCTTTACGGTGATCTTACAGGTTGCCTTCTTTCCATTGGAAGTTTTTGCTGTGATTGTCGCTTTTCCTGCTCTCTTTGCCGTTACTTTTCCGCTCTTGCTTACTGTAGCTACCTTTTTATTTGAGGAGCTCCATGTGATCTTTTCTTTCGCAGAGATTGGATTTCTCTTCACACCAAGCTTCACGGACTGTTTTACCGTAAGGGTTGCTTTCTTTTTGGACAATGTCAGCTTTTTCGTGGTAACTTTTTCGTTCTGGACGGTTACCTTACAGGTTGCTTTCGCACCGCTCTTCATGGTAACGGTTAAAGTTGCCTTACCTGTTTTCTTTGCTGTCACCTTTCCACTCTTGCTTACCGATGCAATACTGCTGTCGGAAGACTTCCAGGCTTTCACCTTGTCTTTCTTCACGGTCTTTGATGCAACTTTTAATGCCTTTGTGGAAGTTCCAACCTGAAGCGGCATGCTGGATGCGTTCAGCTTTACGGTTGCAACCGTTACCTTACAGGTTGCCTTGGTTCCGTCTTTTGCTGTTGCAATGATCTTCGTGGTTCCACCCTTTTTACCGGTCACTTTTCCGTTTTTATTTACGGTTGCAATCTTTTTGTTCTCGCTGGACCACTTGATACTCTGCTTTGGTGTTACTGTTGCCTTTAACTGGATGGTCTTTCCTTTTACCACAACCGCTTTGGTCTTTGACAATTTGACAACAGTCTGTTCCACGGTCACGCTCGTTTTTACACTGTCAGAAGAGATCGCTACCGCATTGTCTCCCTGATACAGCTCGATCGGTGCTGTCTCAAACGTACCGGTTGCCTTCTGGATATCGCTTTTCAGCCGAAATGTCACGGTCATCAAGGTTCCACCGGATGTGATCGCATCACTGGAAACACCTGCATAGGAAACACCCGTTTTTCCGTCCGCTGTATATGCCGGGTTACAATCTTCCACTTCGAAAACTCCGCCTGTTTTGGTGTCTGCCACCTCAAACAGGTCTGCATCATAATAGGTTACATACCGCCCACTGGTAAGCTGATTGGCATCGTTTAATTTTACCGTAAACTCTACGGATCCCTGTCCTGCTGCTGTTGTTTCCACGGAAACCGGACTTGTCTCCGCTGCCGCTGCCGGCACTGCGAAAATTGCCAGCATCAGGGAACAAACGATTGCACCAAACATTGTTTTTATTGCTTTCATGTCTGTTCCTCCCTTTCTATCTGCCGATTTCTTCTGCCGGCTCGACTCCGTTTATCTCTGTCTCTGTGTTCATCGGTTGCATCTCAACGCCCTCAAACAGGGTTGTGAGGTCAGAAGAACCCGATGTTGTGTTACTATCTGTGGTCTGATAAAGTCCTGCAACCGGCCATACATCATCCGGGAAGTTTCCAATCTCATAGATTGCTGCCTGATTTGCACTGTCGGTCGAAGTATCTTTGATCGCATATAAGGTTACATTGCTTCCACCACTAAACCGATTCCAGAACAGATATCCGGTTGTTTTGTCATAGCAAAGGGAATTATAATACCAGATGCTGCTCACACCAAGATCAGCTACCTTAGCGATACCAATCTGATTTGCTGACAAATTGACTGAAATCTTATAAAGTCCGCCGCTGCGGGTCACACCATAAAGATAATCGGTTCCATCACTTGCAGTCTCTGCATAGGCAAGTCCTGCCCAGTAATCCTGTTTCATATCCACGAAACCAAGGCTTTCTCCTGCTGCCGGATTGATCAGTGCTACATAAGATTCATAGGTTGCATAGGCAAGTCCGCTTGTTGCACTGTAGGTCAGATCGGTACACCATGGATGTCCCTCTAAAAGTAATTTCTGGCTGTAGCCATTTTTCGTATCAACGATATACAGATCTGATTTCTGACTGTCGCTGTCATCGCCACCGGAAGCGGCTAAAACTTTGCCATCTCCTAAATAGGTTGCTGACATGAAGCGGCTGCTCTGTGCATCGGATAATTTCTTATAATCCGGCAATGTTGTGGTATTGAAGGTAGTCCAGTATACACTTCCCTCTTCATCCCATAAAACTGCATCTAAATCTACATTTAATTCTTCGACGGTTACCTCACAGGTTGCTGTCATGCTTTTTCCGCCTGCATTCTTTGCAACAGAGGTTGCAGTGATCGTTGCACTTCCGGCTGCTACTGCTGTTAAAATACCATTTTCATCAACAGAAACAATTTCCGGTCTGCTGCTTTCCCAGGTAACAGAATCATCTAACAGGGAAACCGGTTCACAGGTTGCCGTTAATGTCTCCTGACTTCCCTTTATCATCGTAAGCGTTGACTGATCTAAGGAGATACCACTGATCTGTTCGGTATCTGCCGTACCACTGTGGTTGACACGATACTGCTTGTAGTTACCTGCGTAATCATATACTTTTATATAGAAAACATCTGCAATATCATCGATCGTAACGCTGCTGTCTGCTCCTGCCTCTGTCTGGTTGACATTGTAAGAAGACTTTAAGGTTTTCTTGTCATGGTCATAGACGTTGACAGCTGCCACATACCGGTTATCGGAAACGGTCAATGTAATCTTTCCGTCTGCCACCTGCACATCTTTTGGCTCTACCTCTGCCTGCGGTTCCTGATTATCCACTGTCATCGGAACAGAGAAGGTAACACCCTTTCCGGATACCTTGTCTGCATCGGTTCCGTCATAGTATGCCGGAATGGCAGTCACATAAATTTCTACTTTCGTTCCATCGGAAAGTGCTCTTCCTGCTGCATCGGTTCCCTTCCAGTTCAATGCTGCACTGTAAATGGTATTCTTCCAGTCTGCAGAACTTGCATTATAGAATTCTGCATATTTGCTTCCCAGATCCTGTCTGTAATAAGACTCTCCGGTTTTCGCATTGCGCACACCGACGATCACGCGGGCTGCATTTCGGATCAGAGAATAATTGATGGCACTTACCGTATCTCCATGCTCGGAAGAGATGGCATTACGATCGGCAAGATAACTGTCATCCTTTTTCTCTGCATACATATTGGAAGTATAGTAATATTTCTTTGTATTACCTGCATACTGATAGGTCAGGTAATTAGTGTAATCAAACTCCGGTCCATTGGAACCAACGGTTGCGGTATATGGGTACTCCCAGTTATCTCCGCTATTTGCATATTCCAAAAGGTCAAACGGTTCATACATGGAAGAATCTGCCCAGTTTCCGTAGAATGCTAACACCGGTACGGATAAGTTTACGGCACCTTTCAGATAGATATATCCATCGACATACATACCATTTTCAAAGCTTGCCAGATAGTTTTTGTCTGCATCCGATAAAGTAATGCTTACATTGACTGTCGTACTGTCTTTTACTGCAATGACTGTAGGTGCATTGGCAATGACATCACTGCCGGATTTGATCGCTACAAGGAAATCATGCACATCCGCAGTATCCAGTTTTCCATCTTTGTTAAAATCAAATTTGTCTTCGTACTCTTCTGCTGTTGCCAGAATATCGCTTCCATTGACATGGGAAAGCAGTGTCTTCGCATCTTCGGCATCTACCCTGCCATCCAGATTCAGATCATAGAAATTGCAGGTGGAAGAGGATGTGATCGATACCTGTGGGCTTAATTTATAAGAGCTTCCAGTGATCAGTCCATCTTCGGATAATGCCTCAGTCAATACAGAGCTGTCCGGTGTATATACATGTGTTTTTCCATCCATGCTGTATACATCAAAGGAAAAGCTGTAGTTTCCTGTCTTCTGTGGGTCATCGCCCAGCTCGATCTTAACTTTTCCATCGTTTCCTTCCTTATTTCCAACCAGGATATAGGATGGGGATGTGGTCGCATAAGCTGCATTGGCAAGACCTGCACCCTGATTTCTGACGGAGTACTCTTCGCCATCACTCTCAACGAGCGGAGTTGCGGTACTCATCAGTAAAGACTGCGATAACGTACGAATGGAAAGTCCTGTCTTTTCATTCAGTTTGTTTGCTTTGATGTACTGTGCCACCAATGCGCTCATACCTGCAACACTCGGTGCTGCCATGGAGGTACCGCTCATCTGGCCATAGTTACCACCATCTAAGGTAGAATAGATATTTCCGCCCGGTGCGGTGATCTCCGGTTTCATCTCAAGACTTCCCGGTACACCCCAGGAGGAGAAATCACTCATGCTGTAACCATCCGGCACATCGGTAAAGGTCTTTACCTGTTTGTATACGGTTATCTTTCCGGTATACACGCTGCCGTCTGCGGTTGCACCTGCTTTGATGATCTCTGCATCTGCCTGTGTGATCGATGCACACGGAATGGTTCCGGTTGTTCCACTTAAGGACATGGAGATCGTGCCCGGCTGATTGTTGTAAACTAAAATACCTGCTGCATTCTTTGCACTTGCAAAACTGTGTTTGTCTGCAAAACTGATGGAGCCACGTTTTACCAGAACGATCTTTCCGGCTACATCCACATCATCATAGTCTTTTTCCGCTCCAACGGCATCAAGCAGAACGTAATCATATTCCGTTCCGTTTCCGGTTGTATCAAGTGTGGAGAAAGATGGGGCGCCGCTTCCATCGGTATAGATCACATTACTTTTCCCGTTAAACGTTGCTCCGTATCCGGTATATCCACTGTTGACTGCACTTGCAACGGTGAATGCGTTGGTATAAGAACCCGGTGAACCAACAGTATCCATATTTACGTCAGAAGGAAGGTTTCCTCCGTAAACACTGTCGTCAGCCCATGCGCCTGAGTTTCCGGCGGAAATGCTGACTACGGTATCGGTTCCCTGAAGTTTGTTGAAAATATCATTGATGTACGCCTCTGCATCTGCGGAATTTCCGGCAGAAGAACTGCCAAGGCTTAAATTTACTGCATCGCATCGAAGTAACAGTGCATCTTCGATCGCTGCCATATAATCATCGGTGTAAGCTCCGCCATTGCTGCCGAATACTTTCATTGTGATAAGCTGTGCATCCGGTGCGATCCCGGCAACGCCACTTTCCTGTTTTACATAGCCACCATTTCCATCCGGTACATACAGATCTGCACAGGAGATACCGGATACATGCGTACCATGGTCTCCCTCGGTGTCGTTGTCATGTGTGACATCCAGATTGCGGTCTACATAGTTGAATGCAAATGCGATCTTATCACTTAAAAACAGCTTGTCTGCTGTCACACCGCTGTTCCGCTCGGAAACTTTTAAATTTGGTAATACCGCTGCGATCTCGTCTTTATTTAACAGCTGATAAGAATCAACCGTCGTACCTGCTGCGGCTGCTGTCAGTCCAAGGCTGTAGTCAAATGCACCGCCATCGAAAGACGGATGGTCGGAATCAATACCGGTATCAATAACTGCGATACGCTGACCAGCTCCGGTATATCCATTTGCCCAGACAGAAGTGCTTCCTACCATAGGGCCTGCGGTTGCCATCTGTGGTTCTGCGGTCTCCCCGGTATCCATGATCTCATACTGCGGAACTACCAGTACGTCAGAAACACCTTTTACCTCTTTGATCTTCTCGATATCACCATACGCTACATTGGCAGATAACGCATTGGATAAAATCGTAAAATGATAACGGATATCTAACGCTGCTCCGTCTAATGCCTCCTTTGAGATCTTCTTTGCCATGGCTGCCTGTGCCCCTTTCAGGTCACTCATCAGTTCCATCGCATCTTCGTCCGAAGGCAGATCGGTCGTGTCTACTCCGGTATCAATGACCGGCTCATCCTCTAACACGATAAATACACGGACCACATCACTGTCGTCATATTCCGGTGCCGGTTCTTCTGCTTCCTCTGCCAAAGGAGCCACTTCTCCGTTACCAGGTTCTTCCTCTTCTACTTCTTCTAACCAGACCGGTGAAGTAGAAGTTTCCTGCCCCAGGTCTCCCAGGGCATCGGTACTGGTCGCCATAACAGGCTCTGACATGGTCATGACCATACACAGAACCAGAAGCAATGCCACTACCGCACTTTTCCAGTTACGTTTTTTCATAACTTCCTTTCCTCCTCATTTATTTTTTTATAAAAAAAAACGAAGATCGTCCCTTGCCAAACGCCTTCGTTTTTTATTATCTTATTCTTATTCTTTTTCCTTTGTAGCTTTATCAAGTTACAGCGTTACTTGCCAAAAACATTTATATCATACCAAACTCCTATCTGAATTTCAAGACTATTTTACATATTTTTTCATTTTTCTTAATTTTTCATCTGATATACCCGTTTCCACTCCTTCGTTCCCTCTACCTTCTGTACCGCAGACTGGTTTTGGGAAAGGAATCGTACAAGGTTATAACCGTCGATCCAGATTTCGTTTCCCTCTGCCCTCCTTGCTTCATCAAAGATCAGTTCAATCCCGTAGTGGAGGTGTACTTCCTCAATATTATTGACATTTTCCTTAGTGCTGTAGCCGGTATGCCCCATATACCCGATGACATCTCCCGCGGTTACCGTATCGCCCTCCTTTAAATTCTCCCGGTACGGGTAATTTTGTCTGAGATGGGCATAATAGTAATACCTCTTTTTATCAAAGCTTCGGATGCCGATCCTCCAGCCGCCGTACTGGTTCCATCCGATTGCCTCAATGGTGCCGGATTCTGTTGCGATGATCGGGGTTCCTACCTGACCCATCATGTCATGTCCCAGATGCTGTCTTTTGTAACCGTAGCTTCGTGACACCCCGAAATCATCATAATCACTGTACGGAAATCCTTTTGCCACAGGAGAGAACGCTTTTAATCCGTATTTTTTTACAAACGGGCCTCCCTCTTTTTCCTGTATCTCAAATGTCCCGACCATTCCTCCTAAAACAGCTTCATACGCTTCCCTGTAATACGGATAATACTTTAAATCCCCTGCCGCCTGTTTGATGGTCACTTCGCCATTTTCCAGTTTCTCTGCGATCTTACAGATCTCCTCCACAGAATTTACCCCGAAACTGCCACCGTTTTTTGCTGCCACATAGGCAAGCAGCTCGATCCAGTTTAAATGACATTTTTCCCCATAGGTATTCACATCATATTCATACGCCTTGCAAAGTGCCTCGTAAGATATGTTAAAATCGACCCACTTAATGGTTCCCTCCATCGTCGTTTCCACCACATGTTTCGAAAACAGATCCATATGTTCCAGAAAGATCATCCCGACCATCAACAGGATTGCACCCTCCAAAACGATCGCCGCTTTCACTTTTTCACACCAGTTTTTTCTCCTCACGGTCTGCTCCTGCATGTTCATTTTCTTCATTATATGAAAAAAGAGAAAAGACTATTAATCTTTTCCCTTCTTTCGTCTGCATGCCTCGCAGGTTCCATACAATATGGAATTTTTACATTGTAATACGAAACCGTGATCCTTTTCAATGTGTGTGGCGATCTCTTTCATAAATTCACACTCCAGATGGATGATCTTTCCACATTCCATACATTTTAAGTGTAGATGTTCCTCACAGTGATGCCCGAGTTCCACATATTGATAGGCAGCCTGATTTCCTTTTTCCGCCACATACTTGATCACCGTACCCTCTTTTTCTAATTTATCCAGATACCGGTAGATCGTGGTCACATTGACTTCACTGCCGTTTTCCTTTAAATAATTGCTGATCTCTGCCGCCGTCACCGTACGCTCACTGCTCTGCTTTAAAAAATCAAGCATTTTCCTGCGGCTGGCAGTTGCATATCCATTTCCTGTCATAAGTTTGCTCCACTTTTAAAATGTAATCCCGATGAGATCTATTATAACACCCCAGAATACGCCCAGTCCATACAGGGTTGCAATAATTCCCGCATTTTGTTTTCCATTGCGGTTTAAGCGGAACAGAACTAACAGTCCGACTCCCGCATTGACCAAAAGCCCTGACATCATCTCTCCTGCACCGATAATGCCGTCTAAATACAACTCTGTTATCACAACAGAAGAAGCGCAGTTCGGGATCAGACCGACCAATGCTGCGATCAGCTCTCCGATGACCGGCGTTCCGACAAAAAACTGTGCCAGTGTATCTTCTCCAATGATGCCAACAATCACATTTAAAACAAATGAGATGAGAAGAAGGTAGAAAAAGATCTTTATCGTATGCTTTGCGGCAGATTTTACGATACCATCCTCACATTTACAGTGCTCCTCCTCGCAGACCACATGAATGTCCATCTCTTTTTCCTGTTTTTTTAAGACCCTTGTGTAGACCACTTCCACGACCATTCCGGAAATGATGGCAATGATCGCTTTTGTACCCAGTATCTTTATCATAACAGGAACCGGAACCGCCTGTGAGATCATGATCGGAAGCATTTCATCCGAGGTCGAAAAATAAACTGCTAAAAGTGTGCCCACCGTGATGACTCTTCCTGCATATAAACTGGATGCCGCCGTTGAAAATCCACACTGTGGGATCACGCCAAGAAGTCCGCCCCAAATTGGGCCGCTCCATCCGGCACGGCGGATCTGATCTTTGGACTTTCCGCCTGTTTTATGCTCTAACAGTTCCATGACCAGATAAGTCAGAAACAAAAACGGTAAAATTTTCACACTATCCAAAAGGGTATCAAACAAAATCTCTTTCATCGTAATTTCCATCTCCATTTGCATTTTGCTTGCATTTGCAACTTATTTGCAAATTGTATTATAACCTCTTTTTTCCCTGTGTCAATACTTTTCCACTCAAATTTGCAAATTTGTTGCATTTTTCTCATTTTTCCATATTTTCATTGATTTTTAAGCGGTTTCTTCTATATAATAAATGATATTAACGTCACGAACTGATTCGTGCATCACACATAGAAAGGCAATGGTTATACAATATGAAAAAAAGATTCTGTGCACTTCTTCTGATCTCCACAGCCGCTCTCTCACTGACTGCCTGTGGTTCTTCTTCCAGTGCATCCTATTCGGATGATGCGTATGGCTCCGTCACACTCTGCGATTATAAAAATCTGACAGCAGAAAAAACGGTTCTTACCGTAACCGAGGATGATATCGATTCGGATATTGATGTCATGCTTTATGACTACGCTGATTTTAAGGAGGTCGACCGCCCTTCTGCAAATGGTGACTGTATTACCGCAGAGATCACCGGCACCAAAGACGGCGATGTCCTCTTTTCCTATACCGGTGATTCCAGTTATGACCTTTATTTAGGTTCCGAAGATTTCGGTGCTGATTTTGATCAGGCACTCACCGGCGTCTCTGCTGGAGATGAGCTTGCCTTCTCCATTACCTATCCCGAAGATTATGACTACGAGGATTTTGCCGGTGCGACCATCGACTACACAGTCAATGTAATGAGCATTACGGAAGAAGTTCTGCCGGAACTGACGGAAGATTTTGTAAAAAATACTCTTGGTTATGATTCCATCGATGCCCTGCGTGAGGATGCACGCGCCAGATTGGAGTCAGACAACGAATCTTCTGCGGAATACGATTTCCGTGAAAATCTGATGCAGCAGGTCATTGACGGTTCTGATTTTGAGAGTTATTCACAGGATCTCTACGACAGCTACGCTGCCAGCATGGAAGAAAGCTATGAGAGCTATATGGAAATGTTCGGCTGTGAAACCGTCGAAGAGGTCTATCATCTGTTTGGAATGACAGAATCAGACATTGAAAAGGAAGTTATGAATCTGGTCTACCGCGCGATCGTGGTTCAGGCGATCAGCCAGAAGGAAGATCTCGCGCTTACCGACACCGAATATCAGGAAGGCTTAGAACGCTACGCCGAGGGAAATGACTACGACAGTACTGATGCCCTGGTGGAAGATTATGGCGAAGACTCGCTGCGAAGCTGGATCTTAGAGGACAAGGTTTTAGATTTTCTTGAAAAATATGCAAATGTTACGGTCATTGAGACCGAAGCGGTGATGGATACAGAAGAACTTCAGATGATACAGTAAACGATAGATGATACACCCCTGGATCATTCTATTATTAGAAAAGCCGCATCCACTCTCTAAAAGAGAATGGATGCGGCTTTTTCATGCTATGATCTAGAGTTTTTTGATGCGCTCTAATGCTGCCAGTGTATTCTCGTAAGTACCAAATGCGGTCAGTCTGAAATAGCCCTCTCCACTTGGTCCAAAGCCGGAACCAGGAGTACCAACCACATTGGCATTCTCCAGCAAGTAATCAAAGAAATCCCATGATGTCATCTGATCCGGTGTCTTTAACCAGATATATGGTGCATTGACTCCGCCGAACACCGTATAACCTGCTTCTTTCAAGCCATTTTTAATGGTTGCGGCATTTTTCATGTAATAGCCTACCTGCTCTTTTAACTGTGCCTTTCCTGTCTCAGAATAAACAGCTTCTCCGGCACGCTGTACGATGTAAGGTGCACCGTTGAATTTTGTTCCGTGACGTCTTGCCCACATTGCATGAAGAGAAACATCTCCACATTTTAACTCTTTTGGAACAACGGTATAACCAAGTCTTACACCTGTAAATCCTGCATTTTTGGAAAAGCTCTTCAACTCGATCGCACAGGTCTTTGCTCCATCGCACTCATAAATGGAATGTGCTACATTGTCCTCGGAAATATATGCCTCATAAGCTCCATCGTAAATGATGACTGCACCCACTTTATTTGCATAGTCTACCCATGTCTGTAACTGTGCCTTTGTGATCGTGGTACCGGTTGGGTTGTTCGGCAGACACAAATAAATGATATCCGGTGTCTCCTTCGGGAACTCCGGTACAAAATCATTTTCCATGGTGCATGGCATGTAGATGACATCGCTCCACATCTCGGTTGCAGGGTCATAAGTGCCCGTTCTGCCTGCCATAACATTAGAATCCACATAAACCGGGTAAACCGGATCACAGACAGCAATCTTATTGTCCAGTCCGAAGATCTCCTGGATATTTCCGGAATCACTCTTTGCTCCATCGGAAACGAAGATCTCATCCGCACTGATGTCGCAGCCTCTTGCCTGATAATCATTTTTTACGATGGCATTTCTTAAAAATTCATAGCCCAGATCCGGTGCGTATCCGTGAAAAGTCTCTGCATGACCCATCTCATCTACCGCGCGGTGCATTGCCTCGATAATTGCCGGAGCGATTGGCTGTGTGACATCTCCGATTCCAAGACGGATGATCTGGTTGTCCGGATGACTCTCTGAATATGCGTTTACTTTTTTCGCAATCGTGGAAAACAGATAGCTTCCCGGTAACTTCTGATAGTTTTCATTGATTTTAAACATGGCTCTCTCCTTTATTTATCTTTCCTGCTTTGCAGTAAAATCGCTTTCTTATCGTTTTTAGTATAGCATTGTGTCTGCACACCTGCAAGCTATTTTTGTTTACTTGGAACCAAAATTTTCTCAACAAATCTTTTTCTGCTCTGCCAGTCATTCCCATTTGGTTTCATTTTCAAAAGGTTGACACATCCTCTTGCAGTTGTTATAATTCAATTCTGTTAGTTGTTTCTAATTCTTTTTAGTTATACCTAATTTATCATTTTACGATCAGAAAGGAGTCAACCTTGAATCTCAAAAAAATCTTATACGTCATTCTTGGCTGCATCGGCGTAGTCCTCGGTGCCATCGGTGCCGTTCTGCCACTGCTGCCTACTTTCCCCTTCCTGATGCTTGCCGCATTCTGCTTTGCCAGAAGTTCCGAAAAACTGGACACCTGGTTTAAGGGAACCAAACTCTATAAGGATAATCTCGAAGACTTTGTAGCAGGCCGTGGCATGACACGAAAGACCAAACTGCGCATTATGGTTACCGTTACGCTGCTGATGAGCATCGGTTTTCTCGTAATGAGCCTCAAAGGGATCGTCGTTGGCTGTATTATCCTCGGTTTCGTCTGGGTCTTCCATATCCTCTATTTCTGTTTCGGGATAAAAACGATCCCGCTTGCAAACGACGAGGTATTATCTTAATGGGTTAAGCAAAAAACCGGCTGTTACAGCCGGTTTTTCTCACATATCTGTGTAATCTTTGCCGAAACAGCATCAAATACATCTGCAACTTCATATGCCACTTTCTCATAGGCAGCATCCCCCATATGTCCAAATGTCTCCTGAATGATCCCGCCTCCGCGTTCTGCATGCGTTTTCATGATCTTATACTCTTCTGCCGTCAGTTTTCCCGGTTTCTGCAAAATTGCATCCTGTATTGCAATTTTTCCAACATCGTGCATAGGTGCAGCCATCACAAGATTTTCAATGTAATCCTGTGTCAGCTGCTTTTTAAAAAATCCCCTTTGCCTTAACTCTTCCGCTAACATCCTTACATACTCTGTTGTCCTCTTGATATGCCCACCGGTACTGTCATCCCGGTTTTCAACCAAAGTTGCAAACCCCATAACCATTTCCTGGTTATACGTCTGTAACTTTGTAAATACCGGATTTTCCATATTCAGATACGTCCCGATAATTGCAATCGTTGTAACCACACTGGAAACTAGTGACTGTGGATACAGCATCTGATAGCCTGTGATACCGATCGCAGCCACCATATAAGTAGAGATTGCGATCTGCTTGTGTGAATCCAGACTGCGCCAGCTCATCAAAAGGATCCGGAGGGTCGCTGCCATATAAACTGCTACCATGACAAAACAGGTATAGGCAGAGATGCCCATCGAGTAATTGGTAATTTCTCCCTTTCTATATTCCAGTTGCGGCATAAAAAGCACGACAACTATCATATCCAATAGAAACGGCAGTCCCAGCCAAAACCTGTTTTTTCTGTTTTGTGGAATCCCCCTTGTGATATCCAGTACATATAAATACAGCAAAAATACACTGGCATCCAGACTGCACAAAAAGAACATATGTAAAACTGCATTGACCACAGCCGGCACCTGATCCAGATGATTTACTGTATACGCCGTCAATCCATCAAACAGGATCTCCAGTATGCCCACCGTTAAAAGCCATTCAAATACTTTTTCTCTTTTTTGGATCTTGTATGTATGCCTTTCATGAACATAAATCCATGTAATATAAAGCACAAGGATCATACAACCAATCTGTAATTTGCTGTATTGCATCATTTTCTCCTTAAATCGTACTGTTTCATATGACATTATTTTATCCTATTCTGCCTTTTTTTCCAATACTTGGAGACCACTCAAAAAGAAAAAACCAGCTGTTACAGCCGGTTTTCTTTTCTTTATGTAAGCAGACTTAAGATCATTTGGGCAGTCTCTACCAGTCCTGTCCCATTATCCATACTCCTCTTTTGCATATAACGGTGTGCTTCCTCTTCCGTCAGATTGTTTCGTTCCATCAGAAGTGCCTTAGCATCATTGATCAGCTCCTGCTCCTCTGCAGATCTTTCCTTTGGCTTGCTCTTTAATTTTTTCCGTTTTCTCGTGATGGTATATTCCATCATCTCCACGGTTTGCAATAATTCATTGACTCTAAGCGGTGTCGACAGACACACCAAATTCGGAATATCCCGTTCTCCACAGTTGAGTGGAGATGCGACTAAGAGCATCTCAAATTGAGACGGCAGATATTCATGCAGTTCACTGTACATCATGTCAACAAATCGATACCCGCACACGATAATTCCACCACCAAGTTCATTTGCACTTTGCAGTGCCTGTGCTCCTGTCAGGCAGACTGCCGTGACATTGTGACCATTCTGCATCAATATCTTTTTTACATTTTTTGCAGTTTCCTGTTTGGGAAATGCAACGATAATGCTTGTCAAAATCTGATCCCTTTAATTAAATCTTATACAGATAATTGTCAATTTCCCAGCTTGTAACCTGAGAACGATAGTCTGCCCATTCTGTCCGCTTTGCTTCCACATACTTCTCTGTAATATGCTTTCCCAGCACTTTGTGCAAATATTTATCCTGTTCGAAAGCGTCCAGAGCCTCTCCCAGATCTGCAGGAAGTTCTTCAATGCCGAGCTCGTGTTTCTGTTTCATACGCATCTCATAAACATTTTCTGTCACTGCTGCCGGTGGCTCGATCTGGTTACGGATACCGTCAAGTCCTGCCTGTAAACATACCGCAAGGGTAAGATATGGATTGGCTGCAGAATCCGGACTTCTTAATTCGACTCTGGTGCCCTCACCGCGAGTAACCGGAATACGGATCAAAGGACTTCGGTTTGTAACCGACCATGCAATGTAGATTGGTGCCTCAAACCCCGGTACCAGTCTCTTATAAGAGTTGATGAGCGGATTGGTAATAACCGTCATTCCCTTCATATGTTTGATAATACCTCCGATGAACCAGAATGCTTCTTTGCTTAAGCCCAGTTCTCCGTCCGGATCATCAAAAATGTTTTTTCCATTTTTTGACAGGGACATATTAACGTGCATGCCGGAACCGTTGACTCCTGTCTTTGGCTTTGGCATAAAGCTTGCAAACATGCCGTGACGTTTTGCAATCGTCTTGACTGCCAGTTTAAAGGTCATAATATTATCCGCAGTTTTGACTGCCTCATCATAACGGAAATCGATCTCATGCTGTGCCGGAGCGACCTCGTGGTGGGATGCCTCAATTTCAAAGCCCATATCCTCTAAGGTAAGCACCATATCACGTCTGGCGTTTTCGCCAAGATCGATCGGTCCCAGATCAAAATATCCGGCGCGCTCTGTGCTGATCGTCGTCGGCTGTCCGTCCTCATCCTGATTAAACAGGAAAAACTCACACTCCGGTCCCACATCAAACCGGTATCCCATCGCAGCAGCATCTGCAACCGCCTGTTTTAACATATAACGCGGATCTCCCTCAAACGGCTTACGGTCTGAAGTATAGACATCACAGATGATCCTCGCTACTTTTCCCTGCTGTGGTCTCCATGGGAAGATCACAAACGTATCCAGATCCGGGTACAGATACATATCGGATTCCTCGATCCGCACAAAGCCCTCGATCGAAGATCCATCAAACATACAGCCATTGTCCAATGCCTTTTCCAGCTGGCTGGATGTAATCGCCACATTTTTCAGTGTGCCAAACATATCCGTAAACTGCAGACGGATAAACTCGACATCCTCTTCCTCCACCATACGAATAATATCCTGTTTTGTGTACTTGCTCATCTCTTCTAATCACTCCTTATTCATATAATCTAACACCTTCTGATAACTCATAGATCCCCCGAACAGATCCAGGGCACTTCCAATCGTCACATTCAACCGGCTGCGTCCCAGCTCTTTTAATAATGAAAGATCCGTAAAACTTCCTACTCCACCGGCATATGTGATCGGGAGTTTTCCCCACTCTCCCAAAAGAGAGACCAGTTCTGTCTCAATGCCGGATGCCTTTCCCTCCACATCCACTGCATGGATCAAAAATTCATCACAGTACGCAGACAGCTTATCCAAAAGCTCCATACAGATGACCTCATCTGTAAATTTCTGCCAACGGTCTGTCACAATGTAATATCTGCCATCCCGTTTTCTGCAGCTTAGATCCAGTACCAGATGTTCTTTTCCGGTAACCTGCATTATCTTATGAAGATTCTCATAATTGATACTGCCATCCCGGAAGACGTACGAGGTAACAATGACATGGCTTGCACCTGCATCCAGAAATTCTTTTGCATTTATATCGGTAATGCCTCCTCCTACCTGCAGTCCCCCGGGATAGACACGAAGCGCCTTCATCGCCTGCTCTTTGGTCGCCTCATAATACTCACTCCCTGCCGGGTTTAATAATATGATATGACCGCCGGCAATCCCGCTTTTCTGATAAAGTGTAGCATAAAATGCCGCATCCTGTTTGGATACGAAATTCTCTACCGCCTGATTGCCAGCATCCTTTAAGGTGCCTCCGACAATCTGCTTTACCTTTCCATTATGAATATCAATGCAGGGTCGAAATTCCATCTCTTCCTCCTTTGGTGTTTCTGTTTGCTCCAATATAATAGAATGCACACTCCATGGTCTTCTATTCTCATGCACTAAAAATGGGCGACGAAACCCCTTGTAATAGCCCCGTCGCCTTGTTGTCATCATAACATACATCTCTTCGTTTGTGAATATCCATTTCTATAAGGTTTTTCCAGACATTTTATTAGATTTTCTAATATAATATATTTTTTATAAATACAGGCTTATAGCACATTGACATCCTTATTTTTTTTTGCTAACATATATAAAATTATAACAATTTACATTTAATTAAGAAGAAAGTGAGGAAAAACAAAATGGGAACAATTATCGGTGAGGGAATTACTTTTGATGACGTTCTGTTAGTTCCACAGTATTCAGAAGTAACGCCAAACATGATTAATTTAACGACACACCTTACCAAAAAGGTGGTTCTTAACATCCCTATGATGAGTGCTGCAATGGATACCGTTACAGAACACAGAATGGCGATTGCCATGGCTAGACAGGGTGGTATCGGTATCATTCATAAAAATATGTCCATTCAGGCTCAGGCAGACGAGGTTGACAAAGTAAAACGTTCAGAGAACGGTGTCATCACGGATCCTTTTTTCCTTTCTCCAGACCATACATTACAGGATGCAGAAGACTTAATGCGTAAATTCCGTATCTCCGGTGTGCCAATCTGTGAAGCAGGCAAACTTGTAGGTATCATTACAAACCGTGACTTAAAATTCGAGACCGATTTTACCAAGAAGATCAAAGAAAGTATGACTTCTGAGAATTTAATTACTGCTCCGGAAGGTATCACTTTAGAGGAAGCCAAAAAAATTCTTGCAAAAGCCAGAAAAGAGAAACTCCCGATCGTAGACAGCGAGTTCCACTTAAAAGGTCTGATCACCATCAAAGATATTGAAAAACAGATCAAATATCCAAATTCTGCTAAGGATGAGCAGGGTCGTCTTCTCTGCGGTGCCGGTGTTGGTATCACAGGCAACATGATGGAGCGTGTAGATGCTCTGGTAAAAGCCCATGTTGATGTCATCGTTGTTGACTCCGCACATGGTCACTCCAGAAATATTCTGGAAGCAGTTAAGAAGATCAAAACAACCTATCCTGATCTGCAGGTCATTGCAGGAAACGTTGCTACTGGTGAGGCAACCCGCGATCTGATCAAAGCTGGTGCAGATGCCGTTAAAGTAGGTATCGGACCTGGTTCTATCTGTACCACACGTATCGTTGCCGGTATCGGTGTTCCACAGATCACTGCGATCATGGACTGCTACAATGTCGCTAAGGAATTTGGCATTCCGGTTATCGCCGATGGTGGTATCAAATATTCTGGTGATATGACCAAAGCTCTTGCTGCCGGTGCTAACGTATGTATGATGGGAAGTATCTTCGCCGGATGTGATGAAGCTCCTGGAACTTTTGAGCTCTATCAGGGAAGAAAATACAAAGTATACCGTGGTATGGGTTCCCTTGCTGCCATGGAAAACGGAAGCAAAGACCGCTACTTCCAGGAAGGTGCCAAAAAGCTCGTTCCAGAAGGTGTCGAAGGTCGTGTTGCATACAAAGGCAATGTGGAAGATACCGTATTCCAGTTGGTTGGTGGTATCCGTTCCGGTATGGGTTACTGTGGCTGCCCAACCATCGAGGACTTAAAAGAAAAGAGCAGATTTGTCAAAATTTCTGCTGCTGCCCTTCGTGAAAGTCATCCACATGATATTCACATTACAAAAGAAGCTCCTAACTACAGTATTGACGAATAATCATTTTTCGTATATAATGAGAACCAATTTAGCACTTCCGGCACGAAAACGTGCCGGAAAATATTATATTTAGATGAGGTGAACATATTTGGACGCAGGCGTCATACCCCAAATTATCATTCTGGTAATTTTACTTATGCTTTCTGCATTCTTTTCTTCCGCAGAAACGTCTCTGACCACCGTAAACAAAATACGCATCCGTACACTTGCCGAGGACGGCGATAAACGGGCGAAACGAGTACTGGATATCACTTCCAATTCCGGAAAGATGCTCAGTGCGATTTTGATTGGTAATAACATTGTCAATCTGTCCGCTTCCTCGATTGCCACTTCACTTGCCATCAAACTATGGGGCAATGTAGCAGCCGGAATTGCAACAGGTATCTTAACGATCCTGATTTTGATCTTTGGTGAGATTTCCCCGAAAACACTTGCAACAATATATTCAGAGAAGATTTCTTTACTCTACTCTGCTCCGATCAGTTTTCTGATAAAAGTTCTCACGCCGGTTATTTTTATCATCAATAAACTGTCCTTAGGTTTCCTTATGCTGTTAAGGGTCGACCCGAATGCAGGAAACCAGAAGATGACCGAGGAAGAGCTTCGTACCATCGTAGATGTGAGCAAAGAAAGCGGTGTCATTGAATCCGATGAACACGAGATGATCAATAATCTTTTTGACTTTGGCGATTCCCAGGCAAAAGAAATCATGATCCCGCGTATTGATGTCACATTTGTCCATGTCGACACTACCTACGATGAACTGCTCGAACTCTACCGGCAGGATATGTTTACCAGACTTCCGGTCTATGAGGAATCCATTGATAACGTCATCGGTATCATCAACATAAAAGACCTTCTGCTCTGTGAAGATAAGGATCATTTCTCTGTCCGCTCCATCATGCGTGAGCCATATTTTACATATGAACACAAAAATACAGCTGAGCTTTTGATGGATATGAGAAAATCCTCCGTGTCACTTGCCATCGTTCTGGATGAATATGGTGTTACCGCAGGTCTTATCACATTGGAAGACCTCTTAGAGGAGATTGTCGGTGAGATCCGGGATGAGTATGATGAAGACGAAGAAGACCCGATCGTGAAATTAAACGACCGCGAATTTATCGTACAGGGTTCTACCAATCTGGAAGATCTCTGCGAAGAACTTGATCTGTCCTTTACCTCAGAAGACTATGATACGATCGGTGGTTATCTCATCGGTTTACTGGATCATCTTCCGGAAAAAAATGAAGTGATCATCACCGATGATGATGTTTTACTCCGCGTAGAACAGATGGATAAAAACAGGATTGAAAAGATCTACATCAAAAAGCCGGAACCTGCCCTGCAGGAAGAAGACTGATTTAACTCTGTCCTGCCATCATACATAGCACGATAATTCCACCTGCTGCCAGCACTGCTGTCAGCAGGATAAAAATACTGATACTAAAAACAATTATTGAAAGCAGCATTTCTCTCCCCTCCCATCTTCTTTCCATTTTTCTTTCACCTTTCTTTTTTATTTCCTGATCTTACTCTTTTGTCTGGTCTATGATTGCGATCCGTTTTCCAGATACCACACCGTCTTTTCCGTTTGGATGTTCAAATTTTTCAATGGTTTCCATTCCCAATACTCCTTTATCAAAATCCGTTCCTGCCATCTTTACTTCCAGTGCAGAATCCGAATCAATCCGCATGATCAGGCTCTCGATCAACTTTGCTTTTTCGCTCTGTTCTTCCGGCAGAGCCGTTTCCTCTTCTAAGACTGCCTGCAATGTTTCTTCCACAACCGCCGGCAGATTACTCTTGATCTCTGTACTTCTGTTTTCTCTTCCTTTTACCGTCAACAAGATCAACAGAAGGACCATCCCCATTAAAATATTGACGATCATTGCTGCCGCATTTTTCATTCCAATCCCCCCTTACCAATTCACAGGCAGTGTGATCTGCACTTTTGTCTTCCGGTTTCCTGCATCTGTTGCCGATACCTCAAGCAGGTAAATCCCTGCCGTCTCAACCGATAAGATCCCGGTCTCTTTCTGATACGCTTCTGTGATCTCACGCTCTGCCGGATCTTTGATGCACAGGATCTGAAATGGCAGGAGGGCACCCTCACTATCTACTGCCCTTATGTACTCCGAAAGCTGTATCGTTCCAGTCCTGATCTCCCCCTCATAGCTGCAGGTAATATCCGGAGGGGGAACACACAGTTCTTCCTCCAGATTCTGAAATTCCTGATGCGGTTTTTGCGTCTGTTCCTCTCCTTTTAGCTGTGCCCCGATCATCTTAAGTATCCCACGGTTTCCCGCTGCATCTGTAATGCCAAAAAACAGCGTTCCCATCAGTATCACGATAATGGCAGCAGCAAGTAAGAATTTTCCATACTGTCTGATTACTTTTTCCATTTGTTTCTCCCCTCTATCCGCAGACAGATTGCAAAAACTGCTGCACAAACACGGAAACCATGCCGCTCTTTTCCAGAAAAACCGTAAAAAGCGGTAACAGCAGTACCCATGCTGCCCCCTGTAATAATCCACTTCCAAAGTGCTCTACGATATCTTCCATCTGTTTTCTCCTTTCTTAATCCAGATAAAATACTATTGCGATAGTTACTTGCTGATCACTACCTTCTTATAATGTTACAAGATACAATATCCCCATAAACAGTCCAACTGCCGCACCGCCTGCCAGCAGCTCCAACAGACACTCTCCTGTTTCTGAAAGTATATGTTCCATGCCATATCCCCCTCTCCATTCTCTTACCTTGCTATCCCATATGTTGTCTTGGTCTCCGAGATTCCAAGAAGTGGGAACTGATAAGTATAGTCCAGCCAGACCTCCGCTGCGTGCACTCTGCCTTCCAGATCTACTGCCTTATTGATGTGCAGAGCATAGCCCTGACGATCCGCCTCTCTCACACATGCCTCCATGACATTTTCATTGAAGTTGCTGTTTTCAATCTCCGCGATCATATCTGCCTTATATTCTTTTGCCACTGCCACCTGACTGCCGACGGTCATCGCCCCTGCACATAAGAACAGGTTCAGCATCAGAAGAAAAAGTGTGCAGAATGTCTCGACCACATGCTTCACGAAATACCACCTCCCATATTCCCTAACATACGAAACATATACAACATTCCAATCGAGAAATCACATAACAGCTTTATGGTTGCCGCGACGACCGGATAGGAAAAGATCATTTTCATCTGAAATGCAATACTCTTATTGCGGAGTTCATCTGCCATGCCCTGCATTTCCCCGACCCGCTTTAACAATTCTTTCATCTGCTCTTTTACATTGCCGCTTCCCGCCTCGGAAATCGCATGAAACATTTTCATACAGCTGGAAGCCTCAGGAATATCAAACGAACTGCAAAATCCGGTATACGATGTCAGTCGGTCTGGTGCCTCATTTACCCGCTCCATCAGCTTTTTAAGCTCCGGTTTTACTATTGCCGGTGCCTGTATGATCGACTTCTGAAGTGAGACCTGCACGTTATTGCTCTGGAGCAGTAACGCCATCTGCATCAGCCATTGTGGAAATGCCATATATAATTCTTCCGTGACATCTTTCTTTGCCAATGTATAGCCAACCCTGTGCTGCATCAGCAGAAATCCAGCCACACCGACCAGTACCAGTGCGATCGCATATTTCCTGCAAAAGATCAATACAACCGCTGCAACCAATGGAACTGCCCCCATCCAGATACTTTTTCTCCGTTCCTTTTTCTCCTCGTAATTTACGACAAACCAGTAACTGTCAAGCACATCCTCTGTTTTTCTGCCGTCTGGCTCTTTTAACCAGTTCCGACTCAGGCTTTTTGTACTTTTCGCAAATACATAGATACAAAACAGAATAAAAAGCAAAGAAGAGCACTGCACGATCGTGACACGAAAAATATCAAACGGCATCCTCGCCGTACCAAACAAATTTTTCATAGAATCCAAAATATAGAGTGCCACGGCACAGAGCAGTGTCGCGATCACGATTGAGATCAGATTGTCCTTGTGACTGTTCTTCTTTTCCTGTTGCAGTTTATATCCACGACGTTTCCATAATTCGATATCCTTTAACAACAGCAGGATCGATGTTTCACACTCTCCGCCATAGGTTTCTGCACCGATCAGCAGTTCATGCACCAGATACACTTTTGTGCAGGGATATGCCTTTTCGATGAGTTCTAACGCCTCTTTTAAGATGCCGTGCTCTCCTTTTGCTTTTCCCCGCTCCAGATAATAAACCGCCTCCTGGATACAGTCGCGCATCTGCCCTTTTTCAAACAGTGTCCTGCACTCTTTTAACGCAAGGAGCACTTTGCCGGACTTCTGAAAGGAATAGAGCATCTGCTCCATATAGGTTGCAATATCCGAAAACCTTTTCTGCTCGAACATCTTCTGGAACACATCGAGCACCAGTACCGGCAGCAGCAAAAATACTGCTGCCATTGCCACTGCAAGATATCCCGCTTCTAAGCGGAACACAAATCCGATTGCCCCCATTGCCGTAAGGACTGCAAGGGTCAGCACGATATGTGAACGTAAGGACCACTCATAGCCATATTTATGTACTTCTCTTTCCAGATTTTTAGGATTTAAAAGTCTTAGTTTTTCTTTCACGCTCCTGTTCTATCCTCCTGATCTCAACTTTTTCACTGTAAAACGGATTTTTAATCCCGGCATCCTGCAATCTCTTTTTGATGTCAGGCGGCAGCTCCTCTGAAATCATCCTGCCATCCTTCATCAACAGATAGATCTTATTTTCGTTCTGCTCTCTGGTATAAAAACAGAGCTGATCGATATAACGTCTGATCACACCATCCGGCAGTTCCACACGCCGGACCAGAATGCCCACATTGACAAATCCATAAATGCGGTTCTCCATCCGGTCTGCATCATGCACATCGTCCATCATATTTAAGATACGATCCGGCAGCTTTCTCACGTCATCCAGATGGATCGTGGTAAATCCGTTTACCCCGGTGCTCCACTGCTCCAACAACGATGTTACCTCAACGGAACGCGCTTCCGATAGCATCAGCCACTTTGGATTCTGCCGCAGGCATGCCTTGATCGCATCCGTATAAGTAAAACCTGCCGCGATCCTCAGTTCCACGGCATCTGCTCCGGGGTTCATCTCGGCATAGTGGATCTCCAGCGAATCCTCGATCGTGATCACGCGCTCTTCTTTTGGAATGAACTGCATAAAAAACTTGGCACATTCCGTTTTACCCGCTCCCGGCTCGCCGCCGAACACGAAGTTCATCTTTGCTGTCACACAGTTGACTAAAAGGTGTAACACCTCCGGTGGGCAAAATCCCTGCTCAAGCAGACCATCGATCGTATTGCGTAAAAATGCCGGTGACTTACGGATACAGACCGATATCCCGGTCGTGGCGACCGAATCGTGCAGGATACTGATCCGAAACTCTCTCGTGTCTGCCTCCAACACCTTATTGACATGATTGAACTGACAGTTCACACAATTTGCAATATTATGTGTAAAGGTCGTCAGAAACGTGTCCGTGATCTCCTCCTTTGCACGGTATCTTCCCATCCTAAGATCGGTGATCCACAGTTCTTTTCCGTTGTAATCAACATCGGTTACTTCCGGCATCTCCAGGTATTTCCAAAACACTCCAAACTGCTCCTTGCTTGGAGTAAACATCCATTCTCCCATGTTTTACTCACCCCTTCTTATGTCGGTGTTCCACCACCGCCTAACGCATTCATATTTCCGAAAAATTCGGTCAGCGCACTCTTAAATTCGGTTGCAACATATCCGTCGGATGAAAGTGCTGCGATCAGGATCGCTCCCAGTGCCAATAATACGATAACTGCTAAAATTGCATTGCCATAATGTTTCATTACCTGTTCCATAGAAAAATCCTCCTTATCCTATCTCTTGATCCTTGTTTCAATTTTTTTCCAAAACAGAAAAAAGCTGCGCTCTACCTCCTCAAAAAAGTCCCGGTTCAGCTCTGTTACCCCGACCGTCTCATAAGTGGATAAAAACTGCAACAGCCTCCGGTGCTTTATCGCAAGGGAAATCTCATTGTTATAGAGAATGCAGCCTATATCCTCTTCCAAAATACGATACCTGTGTTCCATAAAAAGTGTGACGTCTTCTCTTCGCTCACGACAGTTTCCGATCAGGAAAAACACAGGTCTTACCTCCGGTTTTCTGTAAAGGAAATAGTTACTTAATTCTGCCGGTTCATACGGCAGGGTCACGACCAGAATATCTGCGGTCTGCAGATGATGACGTGCCCGTCTGGTCTTTCCGCTCCCGCAGTCTGACAAAACGATTCTCTCCTGTGTCGTTCCCTTTCTTAAAATGCGATACTGCTCCCCCTGTTCCACTACGACAGACTGCTTCTTATTATTTCTTGCAAACATCCATGCAAATAAAAACATATGTGTCGTCGTCCCGCATTTTTCGCAGGGGCTGTAAAAGGCGATTTTGGTTGTCATACCGTCTCCTTCATCCTCCAGGACGGTCTGTTTTTTCGCACACAAAAAAAGACTTCTACTCTCTTATACTGTTGTCTTTGTCTGGTAAAATTCTGAATTTTAGAATTGAAAAGGGCTTCTGCCCTTACACGCTCACAGACCTGCTCTTAAGGCTCTACTGCTCTCAATCAGTAAATCTCTTAGGTCTATTTACGAATTTGATAAAAAAGATGGTATTATCATACAACACAATGTAGAAAATGTAAATACTTATTTTTTTCTTTCATCTATTATATAATGTTTCCGTGTGAGAGCGTCACAAAACTGCCTTTCTGGCACTCGTCGCATCTACGCTCTGGAATGGAGATTAATTATGAAAAATTTTATTATCACGACAGACTCTACTGCTGATCTGCCAGTTGACTATGTCAATGAGCATCAGCTTCGCATCATGTCCCTTCCATACACGATCGATGGAACGACTTATACCTGGGAAAATCCAATGGAAGTCACCGAATTTTACCGTTTGATGCGTGAAGGCTCCCTGCCTACAACCTCACAGGCAAACCCGCAGGAAGCAGCAGAACTTTTTGAACAGATCCTAAAAGAACAGGATGTTGATATCCTTCATATTGCCTTTTCTTCCGGCATGAGCGGAAGTTATAACAACTGTCGTCTGGCAGCTTTAGAACTGGAAGAAAAATATCCGGATCACCGCATCATCGTTGTCGATTCTTTAAGTGCCACTTTAGGCGAGGGACTTTTGGTATACAAGGCGGTTGCCATGAAAGAAGCCGGCAGTTCGTTAGATGAAATCGTATCCTGGTTGGAAGAAAATAAACTGCATCTGGTACACAACTTTACCGTAGATGATCTGTTCCACTTACACCGCGGCGGACGTTTGTCAAAGACCGCTGCGATCCTTGGAACCATGATCAGCTTGAAACCGGTTCTTCATGTCGATGATGAAGGACACCTGACCATGCTTAGCAAAGTGCGCGGCAGGAAAAAATCTCTGCTTGGTCTTGTCGACTGTATGGAACAGCAGATCGGCAGCTACAAAGATAAAAATGACATTGTCTTTATCAGCCATGGCGACTGCCTGGAAGATGCACAGTTTGTTGCAGACACAATCAAACAGCGTTTAGGGCTTGAGACATTTCTGATCGACTATATCGGCCCTACCATCGGTGCACATGCCGGTCCTGGAACCGTTGCACTGTTCTATCTTGGCGAATACCGCTAATCTTATCCGGATCATAAAAAAGTTACACATAAAAATACCGCGAAACGAGAATCTTTCCTCTCATTTCGCGGTGTTTTTTCATAGAATATTCGGCAAAGCGTACATTCTATGATATTTATCCACTCTTTTTATACGTTGATCTCCGCTTTTACACCAAGAATCTCTTTGTTTTCCTCAAGGATCGGATTCACAACTTCTGCTAAGAATTTATCTACCTGGATCGGTGCACGTCCCACATATTTGGACGGATCCATCGTTGCCTGAAGTTCTTCTAAGGTCAGGTTAAATTCCGGATCAGCAGCGATCAGCTCAAGAAGATTGTTCTCTTTTCCTTCTTCCTTGACGGTCTTTCCTGCCTGCATGGATAAAGTACGGATCTTCTCATGCAGCTCCTGACGGTTTCCACCATTCTTTACAGCATCCATCATGATATTTTCAGTTGCCATAAATGGAAGCTCTGCCATCAGATGTTTAGTGATTACCTTGTCATATACGACCAGTCCATCTACAACATTTAAGCATAAGTCTAAGATACCATCGATTGCAAGGAATCCCTCTGGAATGGACAATCTCTTGTTTGCAGAATCATCCAAGGTTCTCTCAAACCACTGTGTTGCAGAAGTGATCGCCGGATTTAAGGCATCGATCATCACATAGCGGGATAAGGAAGCAATACGCTCGGAACGCATTGGATTTCTCTTATATGCCATAGCAGAAGATCCGATCTGGTTTTTCTCAAATGGTTCTTCCACTTCTTTTAAATGCTGAAGCAAACGAATATCGTTTGACATCTTATGTGCACTGGCTGCGATTCCTGCTAAAATATTTGCCACTCTGGTATCTACTTTTCTGGAATAGGTCTGTCCGGAAACTGCATAGCAATGAGAAAATCCCATTTTCTGTGCGATCATCGGATCAATCTTGTCTATAGTCTCCTGATCTCCGTCAAACAGTTCTAAAAAGCTTGCCTGGGTTCCGGTTGTTCCCTTGGAGCCTAAGAGTTTTAAGCTGTTCATCACATACTCTAAATCTTCCAGGTCTAAGATAAATTCCTGTGCCCAGAGCGTTGCTCTCTTTCCAACCGTGGTCGGCTGTGCCGGCTGGAAATGGGTAAATGCCAGTGTCGGCTGATTCTTATATTTATCTGCAAATTTTGCCAGTTCTGCAATGACATTTACTAATTTCTTACGAACCAGTTTTAATGCCTCTGACATAATGATGATATCAGTATTATCTCCAACGTAGCAGGAGGTTGCTCCTAAATGGATGATTCCTTTTGCTTTCGGGCACTGTACACCGTAAGCATATACATGGGACATAACATCATGACGGACTTCTTTTTCTCTTGCCTTTGCCACATCATAGTTGATGTCATCCTTGTGTGCTTTTAATTCGTCAATCTGTTCCTGTGTAATATCAAGTCCAAGTTCTTTCTCGGTTTCTGCCAATGCAATCCAGAGTCTTCTCCAGGTACGGAATTTCATATCCGGGGAAAAGATGTACTGCATCTCTTTGCTGGCATAACGCTCTGATAATGGGCTGTTATATCTATCGGTACTCATATGTGTGCTCCTTTTTCAAAAATATAATAATATAAATAAACTACACAGCGCTCCGCTCGGAAGCTTAGCTTCCTCGCTGTCCGTTGCACCTTCGTGCACCGAACCATCCGGTTGCCGGTGCAGTCTGCTTCATGCAAGCATGAACATCCTGCCCGGTAACCGGATGACCGCTGTGTCAGTCTGCTTTATCGCTCATAGTCACCACGGATATCCTCTTTTGGCGGCTCCATCGGATATTTTCCGGTAAAGCATCCTTTACAGATTGGAAGTCCTCCTACCAGCTGCTCCAGACGCTCTATCTTTAAGTATCCCAAAGAATCGGCACCGATTATCTTCCGGATATCTTCGATGGTTCTGTTATAGGCAATCAACTGTTCCCGCTCCGGAATATCGGTTCCAAAATAACATGGCCATAAGAATGGCGGGGAACTGATTCTTACATGCACTTCTGTGGCACCGGCTTCTTTTAACATATTTACGATACGGTCAGATGTGGTTCCACGCACGATGGAATCGTCAATCATAATGACACGCTTGCCACGGACTGATTCTGCCAGTACATTTAATTTTACTCTTACGCTGGATTCTCTGCTGCTCTGCTTTGGTTTGATGAAGGTTCGTCCTACATAACCATTTTTTACAAAGGCTGTTCCATATGGAATTCCGGACTGCAGGGAATAACCCTGGGCTGCTGCATTTCCGGACTCCGGTACACCTACTACCAGGTCTGCATCTACCGGTGAATCCATTGCAAGGAAACGTCCTGCCTGGATACGGGATGCATAAACGCTGACTCCGTCAATATGGCTGTCCGGTCTTGCAAAATATATGTATTCGAAAATACAACGTGCTTCCTGCTCTTTTGGAAGGCACATGGTCATATCAGACTGAATACCACCTTCCGGTGAAATTGTTACCACTTCTCCCGGCAATACGTCTCTGACATACTCTGCATCAATGGTCTCCAAGGCACAGGTCTCAGAAGTAATAATATAAGCATTGTCACGTTTTCCGATTACAAGAGGTTTGAAGCCATATGGGTCTCTTGCGCCAATCAGCTTACGAGGGCTGGCTACAACCAGAGCATAAGCTCCTTTTAACTTCTGGCAGGCTCTGCGTACTGCTTCCTCGGCTGTCTTGGAATTCAGACGCTCTCTCGCAATGTGGTAAGCAATGACCTCAGAGTCAATGGTGGTCTGGAAAATTGCTCCGGTGTATTCCAAATCTTTGCGAAGCTCCTTCGCATTGATGAGGTTTCCGTTGTGTGCCAATGCCAGCGTACCTTTTACATAATTCAATACCAGCGGCTGTGCATTCTCACGGGTGGAAGAACCTGCGGTGGAATAGCGGACATGACCGACTCCGATATCACCCCTCATTGCTTCTAACTGTTTTCCGGTAAATACTTCATTTACCAGTCCCATATCTTTATAGGAAGTAACTTTTCCCTTCGGTCCGTTTGTCTCGCTTACTGCAATACCACAGCTCTCCTGTCCTCTGTGCTGTAATGCAAACAGACCATAATAAATACTGGAAGCCACATCATTTCCGTCAAAATCATACATGCCGAAGACGCCACATTCTTCATGCAGTCCGTCCCATGGGCTTTCCTTTAATTCATTGTTATTCATAGGGTTCTCCTGACTATATTTTTAAGCAAATTTCTTACCGGTCAGTAATTCAAATGCTTCTTCGTATTTCTCAATTGTCTTCTCGATTACTTCATCCGGGAGGAGATAATCACTGTCTGGATTTGCTTTTAACCAGTCTCTTACAAACTGTTTGTCATAAGAAGGCTGTCCCTGTCCCGGTTTGTATCCTTCTAATGGCCAGAAACGGGAGCTGTCCGGTGTCAGCATCTCGTCACCTAAAACTACATTTCCATTCTCATCGAGGCCAAATTCAAACTTGGTATCTGCAATGATGATTCCTTTGCTTAATGCGTATTCTGCACATTTCTTGTAAAGTGCGATGGTATATTCTTTAATCTTTTCTGCATACTCAGCACCCTTGCCCGGGAATGCTTTCTCTAATACGTCAATACTCTGTTCAAAAGAAATATTCTCGTCATGGTCACCAATCTCAGCTTTGGTACTTGGTGTGTAAATCGGCTCAGGTAATTTATCGGATTCTACAAGACCTTCCGGTAATTTGATTCCGCAGACGGTTCCGTTCTCTTTGTAGCTTGCCCAGCCACTTCCGGTAATATATCCACGAACGATACATTCGATTGGAATCATTTCCAGTTTCTTGCACATCATGCTGTTGCCATCATATTTCTCATTCTGGAAAAATTCCGGCATATCTTTTACATCAACGGAAAGCATATGGTTTGGCACGATATCCTTTGTAAAATCGAACCAGAATCTGGACATCTGTGTCAGAATTGCGCCCTTATTGGTAACCTTATTCTTTAAAATATGATCAAACGCTGAAATTCTGTCTGTTGCAACAATGATAAGGCTTTCTCCATTATCATATACTTCTCTTACTTTTCCTTCTTTAAATGGTTTAAATTCCTGCATACTGCTTTTGTCCTCCATTTTATGCTTTCGCAAATTTTTGTTGTGATAAAAAACACTACTGGAAAATTATAATACAGTGCCTTTTAGAAAGTCAATGAATTTGGGCGAAGTGTCCCTTTTGCCCCATATAGAAAAATGAGCGAAATTTATTAGTTTTTTTGTCTAATATTTTCTATTTATAAGTATTATTAATATATGAATTGGAAAATACTTATCTATAGCAAAAGATTCTGTACCTTGTACTTAAGATACAGAATCTTTCTATTTACGCGAGCAGCGAGAAACTCGCAAAGCGTGTTTCCTGTAGTTTGCATTTTACCTTTATGGTCTTATTTTATTTTTTGATTAATAAAGATTTTCCAGTCATTTCTTTTGGCTGTTCCATTCCCATCAGCTCGATTAATGTAGGAGCGATATCTGCAAGACATCCACCCTCTCTTAAGCCGTATGCAGGGTCTGCATTTACCAGAATGAATGGTACCGGATTGGTGGTATGTGCTGTAAATGGTTCGCCTGTTTCATAATCGATTAACTGCTCTGCATTTCCGTGGTCTGCACAGATGAACATCTGACCGTCAACCTCTTTTAATGCTGCAACAGCTTTGCCTACACACTCATCAACTGCTTCTACTGCCTTGATTGCTGCAGCCTGAACTCCGGTATGTCCAACCATATCCGGATTAGCAAAGTTGATTACGATTACATCATATTTCTCAGATTTGATGGCATCTACTAATTTATCACATACTTCGTATGCACTCATTTCCGGTTTCAAATCATAGGTTGCTACCTTTGGAGATTTTACCAGAATTCTTTCTTCACCTTTGTTTGGCTCCTCTACTCCACCATTGAAGAAGAAGGTTACATGAGCATATTTCTCAGTCTCAGCGATTCTTGCCTGAGTCTTGCCATTGTCTGCAAGGAACTGTCCAAATGTATTGGTAAGCTCTACCTTGTGGAATGCAACGGTTTTGTTTGGAATGGTTCCATCGTATTCTGTGAAACATACATAAGTTACGTTCTTTCTTGTGCCTCTGTCAAATCCGTCGAACTCATCTGCACAGAATGCTCTGGTAATCTCTCTTGCACGGTCAGGACGGAAGTTAAAGAAGATAATGGTATCGTTATCCTGTACAGTTGCAGTCGGAGCACCATTTTTCATAATTACAGTAGGAACTACGAACTCATCTGTTACATCTTTTGCATAAGATGCATCAATTGCTGCAACAGCGCTGTCTGCTGTCTCGCCAACACCTTCTGTAATTGCTTTATATGCTTTTTCTACACGATCCCAACGGTTGTCACGGTCCATTGCATAGTAACGTCCGTTGATGGTTGCGATTTCACCAACACCGATTTCTTTCATTTTTGCTTCCAGCTCTTCGATAAATCCTTTTCCAGAAGTAGGTGCTGTATCACGGCCGTCTAAGAAGCAGTGTACATATACTTTGTCTAAGCCTTCTTTTTTTGCCATTTCCAGAAGTCCGAATAAATGTGTAATGTGGCTGTGAACTCCACCATCGGATAATAATCCATATAAATGAAGGGCTGAACCGTTGTCTTTTACATTTTTCATGCCGGCAAGCAATGCTTCATTTTTAAAGAAATCTCCATCTTCGATTTCTTTGGTAATTCTGGTTAATTCCTGGTATACAATTCTTCCTGCACCCATGTTCATATGTCCTACTTCGGAGTTACCCATCTGTCCATCCGGAAGTCCTACGGCAAGTCCGCTGGCATTTCCTTTTACCCATGGATAATCTTTCATCAGTGCATCAATGTTTGGCTTGTTTGCCTGGGCTACTGCATTACCCTCAGTTTTGTCATTCAGACCAAAACCATCTAAAATCATCAATACGGTTGGTTTTTTACTCATGGTGAATTCCTTTCTTTTTTAAGTTTTATTTCTGTTTCAATTAATATACCCGGATTGTCGAGGAAATCTCCTGGATCATCGACATTCCGCCTAAAATCTGCATGGCATCCTCAAAATGGCGCTCTTTGACCTCGTCTGTAATGACGACGATCTCAGCATATTTTCCATTGACACGCTTCTGAAGCATCTGTGCAATCGAAACCTTGTTGTTTCCAAAGACAGAAGCTACCGATGCCAGCGTTCCATATCGATTTTCAATCTGCATGCGCACAAAATATTTCGACTTGATTTCGCCGACACGCTTGATCGGGCATTCCCGATAGCATGTACAGCCGATTCTGCCGCAGCAGTTCCATAAAATATTGCGCACGACATCGAAAACATCACCCACAACAGCACTCGCAGTCGGAAGCTCTCCGGCGCCTCGTCCGTAAAACATCGTATCCTGTACCGCATCGCCTGTCAGGAATACGGCATTGTAGGAATCATTGACGGTTGCAAGCGGATGATTGCTGTCGATCAGCATCGGATGAACACGGGCTTCGATTCCTTCCGGAGTATCTTTTGCCACGCCGAGCAGCTTGATCGTGCATCCCATCTCTTTGGCGTACTGGATATCGGTCGCCGTGATTTTGGTAATGCCTTCGGTGTAAACGTCTTCAAATGTCACCCTGGAATTAAATGCTGCTGAGGCAAGGATTGCCACCTTACGACCGGCATCAAGACCTTCCACATCTGCGGTCGGGTCTGCTTCCGCATAGCCCATGTCCTGCGCCAGACGGAGTGCATCGCCAAACTCCATGCCTTCCTGCGACATTTTTGTCAGAATAAAATTTGTGGTACCGTTGAAAATACCCATCAGCTCTGTGATATGGTTTGCAGCAAGGCATTGTTTCACCGGACGGATGATCGGAATTCCTCCCGCCACGGATGCCTCATAGAGAAAATCTTTTCCGTTTCTCTTTGCTGCCGCAAGGATTTTTTTGCCCTCGGATGCCACCAGGTCTTTGTTTGCCGTTACAACATTCTTCCCTGCATCCAGGCAGGCAAGAATGTAATTCATGGCCGGCTGTTTTCCACCCATAACCTCAACAACAATCTCGATCTCCGGGTCATTGGCAATGTCCTCAAAGTTCGTGGTAATGATCGACGGATCATCAACCTTTGCAGCTGCTTTTTCCACATTGCGCACGAGAATTTTTTTCAGCTCTACACGTGCTCCCAGCTTCGGAAGCATTTCCTCCTGCTGGCTTTTCAGCACTTTGTACACACCGGTACCGACGGTGCCAAGACCCAGCATTCCGATTTTAATTACTCTTTCCTCTGCCATACTCATCTCTCCCTCTTATTTCAGGGATACGATGCATTCAATTTCTACTTTTGCTGCTTTCGGAAGAGCGGCAACTGCTACACAGGAACGAGCCGGTTTGGACTCACCAAAGAAAGCACCGTATACTTCATTTACCTTGGCAAAATCGTTCATATCGGTCAGGAAAATGGTTGTTTTCATCACTTTCGTGCGGTCAGTTCCTGCTGCTGTCATGATTGCGTCCAGATTTTTTAAAGAGAGGGTTGCCTGCTCTTCTACGGTTTCCGGGATCACGCTGCCATGCTCTACATCAAAGCCAAGCTGTCCGGAAATAAATAAAAGGCCGTTGTCTGCGACTGCCTGTACATAAGGTCCGATTGCTGCCGGTGCTTTTTCTGTATTAATGATTTCTCTTGCCATAATCATATTCTCCTTTATGCTTTCTTTCGCGTCGTCTGATTTTCCGCGTTTTTTCCCTATATCATGCGGTTTTCCCGACACTTTTTGTCGTTCCCATCATATCACATGTGGGAGATGTCCGCAAGTGCGAAAAAGCCGCTCCCGGACACAAGAAAAGTTCAGGTTACTGTTCACTCAGCAGTGAAACACTTGCTATTTCGCTGCTTATCCGTCAATATCCATTTTCCTTTTCGATTAGACCCCTCACGGAGAACTTTACCTTCATGCTGCATTTTTGTAAGCATACGCTTAATCGTTGCCGTAGAAACTGCAAGCGCTTTTGCTAATTCTTTCTGAGTCAGTTCCGGATTTTTATAAATCATTTCTGACAATTGAATTTCAAGGTCATCTTTGGGATCATGATTGGGGTCATTGGGATCACGATCGAGGTCAGCAGGTTCATGATTGAGATCATCGGGCTCACGATTGAGATCATTTGACCCATGATTGAGGTCATGATCTCGATTTTTGACCTCAATGACCTCATTCTGGCCGCGATAAAGATTGATGCGGAAAGCTACTTCCATATCAATAAATTCCGGTTCACGCAGTCCGTATTCCTGCATAGCCTGCATAAGTTTCGGAATACCACTTCCCCATGCTTCCACAAGGTTCATATAGGCAAAAGCATTGGCAAGCGAACGATTTCGGATTTTTGAAAATCCTTCCTTCATCAACTCAATCGTTACGCCAGGAAGCAATCCACCAGGAGAAGTGATCTCCAAGCGATCATCATAAATTGCCACCTGAATATTAGAATTCTGAATGTAACTGCAATTCATAACTGCATTAACGATCAGCTCACGGATACTATCCGGCGGCAGTTCATAAATATCCTGTCGATATACTCCTTCCAGCCGACATCCCATACGAATATTTCTAAGAACAAACTGCACCGCTTCCTCTACTTGCTTCCAAAGCGGTCCTTCATAATTACGCCGATCCAAAAAAACAGCTCGTGTCGTCCCCTTAAACACAGCGCACTGTATCATGGAACGGAGTCCGCCTTGTCCCGTTAAATAAATATACGCATTCGTTGGATAGATTTTTTCATTTTCATCTTTTTTCAAAATCCCCCAACTGAGCAAAATATTTTTCGTTACATCTTTAACTTCTGATCGCTGAAGATTGGATTTGCAGTTGGCAATAGCAACTTCTTTCATTTGTTCACAAAGACTCTTAATATCTTCATCGGTCACTTCCATATCTCTGCGGATTATTGAATCAAAAGAGCGGGCATCGCATTCATAATATAACTCTCTTGACATATCACGGTCAGCAGGGCGTGTTGTTCCAGACACTCGAATATATACGCCATTCTCCAGACCCTCTGCCTTAATATAATATGGTTTCTGACGTCCGGTCCTGATTTCTGCAACAATTACAGGTTTATCATTTATATTTTGCAAATAAACATCCGGGATAATTGTTGGTTCACAACTGTCAGAAATAGCATTCGTAATCGCATCAATTTCCCGAAAAACTTTATCCTCTGGAATGCCAACAACTTCTCTTGTTTTATCGTCAATACCAAATATAATCCTCCCACCTTTTCCGTTAGCGAAAGCAACAACCGTTTTCATATATTTCATGCTCTTGTCTGGACGTTGTACTTTGAACTCAACGTTCTTGGATTCTCCAGCAAGGATTTCTTCTATTGTCATCCGATCACCTCCATGATTAAGTTTTGTCCATGATGACTTTATTATTTTGCTTTTTGCTTCCAATGTGGTTCCATTCATTTATGACTATTTTCCGTATGGTGCTTCAGATTCTGCCGCCATCAACACTGTTTCCTGATCGCTCAGATCGTATGTCACGGCTTTATGCTCTGGCTCATTAAAGGAATACGAACCACCGATGCCGAAATATTTTTCAAAAAACGTTTTCAGTTTTTCAATGACTCTCTGTTTTTTCTTGGTTCTTCCACCACCGCCAAAACGAGAAATTGGCGGCATGATTTTATCTATATCCGTTCCCGCTGTTTTGATCTCTCCGTCCCGAAACGCATTCTCTATGAACTTTCGTGTATCTTTCGGCTTCAGCTTTTCTTCCGTAATAATTACATTAAGATCATAATCACGTTGTTCTACGACAAATTCATGCCACTCATCCATAACATCGCCCACATCATTGATTCCTGCAATAAAGGTTTCAATGAGCTGTTTCTTGCTGCGCAGCTCCGGACTGGCATCAATCGCTTTATTAATGGTTATCAGTACTTCCTTATCTTCACAGTGGGTGTCATGGTACTTCTTTACAAGCATCAGAATATAATCAATATTGATTTCTACCTGCCGGATCAATTCAATCTCAAACACCACGTCATCTGTAATATCCGTACTTTCCCGGCGTTTCCGTTTCCACTCATCACGCAAATCCTGATAACGTCCAAGGTAGTCTTGCAAATCACGCTCAGAAATCAGCTCATTCCCCTTAAATTCGTCAAATGAAAGCAGGAGGTTTCTCATACGAAGAATAGCACCAAACAAAGCAATAAAATCTTTCTGATTCTGCTCTCCGACAATCTGTGGTTCTGACAGCGGAAACTTATTGTTCAG
>OIYO01000098.1_pt1 | contig 88632 bp, 68 predicted proteins | sample 1588191 | NCBI WGS metagenome assembly OIYO01 (sample SAMN03283275) | human gut metagenome | biome: human-associated habitat; material: feces | host: Homo sapiens | place: Peru | collected 2012 | reverse complement strand
CTGCCAGTAACTTTGCGCGTCCGCAGACGCGCCCCCAAGCTGCTCTTCCCCCAAGATTCCGTGAAGAACCAATAATGTTCACCTGCGCCATCTGCTTGCACTTTGGCGCATTCTCACTTTGGGAATAGCATAAAGAAACACGGGCGAATGCGCGGAAAAAACAGCGCATTCGCCCGTTTCAATTATTGCTCGTTGTAGAAATCAAGGTCATAGTGGATGATACACCGATAACGCGGGTCAAGCGCTTTGGCGGCGCGCGAAAGCTGCTCTGTCAGCGGCGCGGTGTCCTTGCACTCCGGCGGCACGGCGACGTCAAACACCAGATTCACCACGTTTTCCCCCGGCACCATCCGCAGGTCGTGGATGTGCGTACCGGGGTACTGCTGGCTCAGAATGCGGTTGAAATGCGCCGTAATGCTGTCAAAAATCGGGTCGCCGACGACAATTGGGTCAATGTGGATGCAAATTGGAATGTGCAGCTCGCGGCTGATGTCGCTCTCCGCGCGGTCAATGACCTCGTGAATCGCAACGAGATTCGCATCGGCGGATACTTCCGCGTGAATCGACGCGACGCAGCGTCCCGGCCCGTAATCGTGAATCATCAGGTCGTGCGTGCCGAGAATTTCATTATATTGATTCAGCATCGCGATAATCTGCCGCCCAAGCTCCGGGTTCGTTTTTGCGCCCATCAGCGTATCCACCTGATCGCGCACGACGTCAAAGCCTGTTTTGAGGACGAGCAGCGCAACGATGATGCTCATCACGCCATCGACCGGAAACGCCGTGAACTGCCCGATGACCATCGAAAGCGCGACGGCGGAGGTCGCCAGCACGTCGGAGAGGGAATCGCGGGAGGCAGCTTTGAGCGAATCCGCGTCAATCAGCCTGCCTACATCGCGATAGAAGAAGAACAGCGCGCCCTTGACGGCGATGGAGAAGAGCAGAATCAGGAAAGGAACCCAGGCAAAGCGCATGGCTTGCGGGGTGATGATGCCGCTGACGCCGCTTTTGAGCAGCTCAAGCCCCATGACGAGAATCAGCGCGCCGACGCCAAGCGCGCCGAGGTACTCGATGCGCCCGTGCCCGAAGGGATGCTCACGGTCAAGCGGCTTTTGGGCAATGCGGACGCTGATGAGCGACATAATGCTGCCTGCCGCGTCGGACAGGTTGTTGACCGCGTCCGCCGTGACCGCCAGCGAGCCGGTCAGCGTGCCGATAATGACTTTCGTCAGCGAAAGCAGGATGTTCGTCCCGATGCCGACAGCGGACGCGAACGTCCCCAGCCGCTTGCGGACGGGCTGGTCAGACGGGCTTTCGCCGGGGCGAATCAGGCGCTGGGCAAGGCGCATCATGACATCCCTCCAAATTGGCGGATGGCGGCGTCAAGCAGCGCATCCCGCGCGTTCGGCAAGCGCTCCGCCATCACTTCATCCAGAAGATATGCCAGCGCCTGCCCGACAATGTGTCCTTTGGGCAGACCCGCCGCCATTAAATCGCGCCCGGACACCGCCAGTGATTTCAGCGTGAAGCAGGGCGACGTTGCCATCAGCGCATCCAGCGCGGCGACAACTGCGCGGTACTCCGCCTCGATTTCCTCCGGCGAAATCGTGCCCTTGCCCAGCTGATCGGCGCGCTGGAGCAGCAGCAACTCGCGCAGGGCTTCTTCGCCAAGCTGATTCAGGCGGCGGCGCAGCAGCTTTGGATCGGGCGAAACGGACAGGGAGTGACTGCGCACCAGCAGCGTCACGCGCTCACGGGTCGCGTTGTCCACGCGCAGGGAGGACAGCACGTCGTCCGCAATCTCAGCGGAACGCTCCGCGTGCCCGTGCATATGCCCGATGCCCGCCTCATCCAGCGTGAAGCAGTCCGGCTTGCCGCTGTCATGCAGTAGAATCGCCAGCCGCAGCGTCTCCGTCGGCGGAGTATGGGGCAGCGCGCGCAGCGTGTGCTCCCACACGTTATAGCGGTGGTGCGGATTATGCTGGTCGAAGCCGTGCATTGCGCGCAGCTGGGGGAGCAGGACGAACAGCACATCCGGATACGCGCGCAGGATATCCGACGCGCCCTGCCCGCACAGCAGCTTCGCCAATTCAACGCGGATGCGCTCGGCGGCGACGTCCGTCAGCGTATGGCGCAGGTCGTGCGCCGCCTGACTGGTGGCGTCATCAATCCGGAAACCGTACACGGACGCGAACCGCAGCGCGCGCAGAATCCGCAGCGCGTCCTCGGTGAAGCGCGTTTTGGGGTCACCAACGGCGCGGATGATGCCTGCGCGCAGATCCTGCTGCCCATGAAAGGCATCCACCAGCCCGGTTTGCGGATTCCATGCCATGGCGTTGACGGTGAAATCGCGCCGGGCAAGGTCATCCACCACATTAGAGACAAACGACACGCTGTCCGGGTGGCGGTGGTCGGTGTAGCCGCCATCGACGCGGAAAGTCGTCACTTCATAGGGAATACGGTCGCGCAGGACGGTCAGCGTGCCATGCTTCAGGCCGGTTTCAATCACGCGGCAGTCGGCAAAAACAGCCTGCATCTGCTCCGGGTGCGCGCTGGTGCAAATATCCCAGTCATGCGGGAACAGGCCAAGCAGACTGTCGCGTACGCATCCGCCAACGACATAGGCATCAAAGCCGTTTTCCATCAGCCTGCGCAGGATAAAATTCGCTCCGGCAGGGATTGTCAGCAAAAAAATCCTCCTCCTTTTGGGAACAACTCTATTATAATCGAAGAAACAGCGGCGTGCAAGGGATTTATGTTTGATAATTGATGCAATGTGCACAAAAATCGGACGAAAATTTCTATACCGAGGAAGCGGAAAAAGAAGCTGGAAAGTTCGTGCAACCTCTTGATTTTCCGATGGGTTTCGTGGTACAATAACAGACGGTTAGCAACTGGTCGCACTGGTGGGCGGCTGCATGGGCTTCTTCTTCTAAACATAAGCCTGTGTTCCACCGGCGCACCGATACGTCTTCTGACATGATTACGCTTTCTCTTCGCAGCCTTCCAAATTGCGAAGGGACGGCGTTGCTTTGCGCTTGCATCACCAGGCGCAGGCACAGCAAGGGTGGCGGACGGCACTGACAGCTCCGGGGTGGGTTGCCTCTGAGAGGTTGGTGGACGAACCGCGTCTTTGATGGCGGACGGACAGTTCGTCATAAAATTACGGAGGTGCATTTAACACATGGCACGCATTGCAGGTGTGGACCTGCCCAGAGAAAAGCGCGTTGAGATCGGCCTGACCTACATCTACGGTATTGGCCTGACGACCTCTCAGAAGATGCTTGCGGAAGTCGGCATTAACCCCGACACCCGCGTCAAGGATCTCTCCGAAAACGACATCAGCAAGCTGCGCGACTACATCGAGCACCACCTGAAGGTGGAAGGCGATCTGCGCCGCGAAGTCTCCCTGAACATCAAGCGTCTGGTGGAAATCGGCTGCTATCGCGGTGTGCGTCATCGCCGTGGTCTGCCCGTTCGCGGTCAGAACACCAAGCAGAACGCGCGTACCCGCAAGGGCCCGAAGAAGACCATCGCTGGCAAGAAGAAGGCCACCAAGTAATTCGCTGGAATTACGCGGTGAGAGCCGTTTCGTGAAATAACGGAGGGAAAAACAATGGCACCCAAGCAGCAGAGCAAGCTCAAGAAGGTCGTGCGCAAGCGCAAGGAGCGCAAGCTCGTCGAGCGCGGTGCGGCGCACATCAGCTCTTCTTTCAATAACACCATCGTCACCATCACCGATACGCAGGGCAACGCCCTGTCCTGGGCCTCCTCCGGCGGCCTGGGCTTCCGCGGCAGCAAGAAGTCTACTCCTTTTGCTGCACAGACCGCCGCTGAGACCGCTGCCAAGGCCGCAATGGAATATGGCCTGAAGACGGTTGAAGTGTATGTCAAGGGTCCGGGTTCCGGCCGTGAAGCCGCCATCCGCTCCCTGCAGGCCGCTGGTCTGGACGTGAGCATGATTAAGGACGTGACGCCGATTCCGCATAACGGCTGCCGTCCGCCCAAGCGCCGTCGCGTGTAAGCAAACGAAGGAGGACTGTAAAACATGGCTATCAATAAGCAGCCCGTCGCCCGGAAGTGCCGTGCACTCGGCGTCAGCCCGGCGGAAATGGGTTATGGCAAAAAGCAATCTAAGCGCAATCCCGGCGGCACCCGTCGTAAGAAGGTTTCTGAATACGGCGCGCAGCTGAAGGAAAAGCAGAAGGTTAAGTTCGTCTACGGTGTGCTGGAAAAGCAGTTCCACAAGTACTACCTGAAGGCGACCAACATGAAGGGCATCACCGGCGACAACATGCTCCAGCTGCTCGAACTGCGCCTGGACAACGTTGTGTACCGCCTGGGTCTGGGCAAGACCCGCCGTGCCGCCCGTCAGATCGTTGTGCATGGTCACATCCGCGTCAACGGCCAGAAGGTGGACATTCCGTCCTACTCCGTGAAGGTCGGCGACGTGATCACCCTGCGCCAGAAGAGCACCGAATCCGAGCTCTTCAAGCCGCTGCGTGAAGGCACCAGCGTCGTCACCCCCAAGTGGCTGACCTTTGATGCCCCCAACCTGACCGGCAAAGTCGTTGCGCTGCCGACCCGTGAGGACGTCAGCCTCGAAGCCGAAATGAGCATGATCGTCGAATTCTACTCCCGTTAAGGAAGGGAAGCGGGATGCGGATGACGGGATGCATGAAGCTCGCTTTCGCATTCCTCCCTTCGTCACTCCGAACCTGAGCAAGGAGGGTAAAAATAATGGCCGTAGAAATCGCAAAAGTCGAATGCGTCGAAGTCGGGGACAATGGCAAGTATGGACGCTTTGTGGTCGAACCGCTCGAACGCGGGTTTGGTCACACGCTGGGCAACAGCCTGCGCCGTGTCCTGCTATCCTCTCTGCCCGGAGCGGCGGCGTCTGCTGTGCACATCGAAGGTGTGCAGCATGAATTTTCCACCATTCCCGGCGTGAAAGAGGATGTCACCGAAATCATCCTGAACCTGAAGGGCTTGGCTGTCAAAATGTACAGCGACGGCCCGAAGTCTGTAATCGTGGACAAAATGGGTCCGTGCGAACTGACCGCGGCGGATATCAAGGTTGATGATGAAATTGAAATCATCAATCCCGATATGCACATCGCAACGCTCAACGAGGACGCGCATCTTCAGATGACGCTCCGCCTTGAACGCGGCGTGGGCTACGTCAGCGCGGACAAGAACAAGGCCCGCAATGCCGGCTCGATGCCCATCGGCGATATCGCCATGGACAGCATCTTTACCCCCATCGTGAAGGTCAACTACACGGTGGAGGACAAGCGCGTCGGCCAGTCCAACGACTTTGACCGTCTGACCCTTGAGGTGTGGACGAATGGCACCCTGAAGCCTGAAGAGGCCATCAGCTGCGCGGCGAAGATTCTCACCGAGCACCTGATGCAGTTCGTCAGCCTGACGGATCAGGTGCTGCCGGTCAGCATGACGCAGCCTGAGGACGACAAGAAGGAAAAAGTCCTCGAAATGACCATTGAAGAGCTGGAGCTCTCTGTCCGTGCCTACAACTGCTTGAAGCGCGCTGGCATCAACAGCGTCGCTGAGCTGGTGCAGCGCAACCAGGAGGACATGATGAAGGTGCGCAACCTTGGTCGCAAGTCCTTGGAAGAAGTGGAACAGAAGCTGCAGGATCTGGGTCTGGGTCTGCGCCAGAACGAAGAATAAGACGGGGCACAACGATGGCAGCCTGATTTTACCCGATCGCACGTCGGTTAGAATCGCTGCTTGCCCGTGATAGGAGGAAATAATCCCATGGCACACCAGCGCAAACTGGGTCGCACGGCCGGTCAGCGCAAAGCGCTGCTCCGCGGTCTGGTGACGAACCTGTTTCAGAATGGCAAGATCGTGACGACCGAAGCCAAGGCCAAGGAAGTCCGCCGCATTGCCGAACATTACATCACCCTGGCGGTCAACGAGTGCGACAACACCGTGACCACCACCAAGATCACCCACAACGACAAGGATCAGAAGGTCGAACTGCAGGTGGTCAACGATGCGCCGTCCAAGCTGCACGCTCGCCGTCAGATGACCGCGTATCTCTACAACGTGCCGCAGCAGAAGCTGGCGGACGAGAGCAAGAAGGAGTACAAGGAGCGCACCAAGGACGTGAAGTATCCCGTCGTTGAGAAGCTGTTCCGTGAGTACGGCCCGATGTTCAAGAAGCGCAACGCCGAGAAGAACGTGGCTGGCGGCTACACCCGTATGTACAAGCTGGGACCGCGCCGCGGCGATGCTGCCGAGTTGGTCATGCTGGAGATCATCAACATCCCCGGCACCGATGCGACCGCCGAAGCCAAGTAAGATTGCGTGACGGTTGTCACGTTTGAACGTTTTGTTTTCTTTACGCACACATCAAGCAAGCACAAGCCGTTCCCTCCGCACAAGGGAACGGTTTTTTTTCGTGTGGATGATGATTTTGCGCACGAAAAATCCCCCTCTTTGCGCAGAGGGGGACGCAATGTTACGCCATTTTGAGTTTATATCCCGTTTTATAAACCGTTTCGATGCACGATTTGCCCAGTTTCCGCCGCAAACGCTGAATGTGCACGTCCACCGTGCGGGTTTCGCCTAAATCCTGATACCCCCACGCCGTCCGCAGGAGCGTTTCGCGGGAGACGGCTGACCCCGGCGTTTTCACCAGCACTTCCAGCAGGGCAAATTCCTGCGCGGTGAGCGTCAAGTGCTCGCCTGCCATCGTCACGCGGTGGTGCAGCGTGTCCAGCCGCAGCGGCCCGGCACGCAGGAGCGATTGGGCAAGCAGCAGCAGGTTTTCCACCGCGTTCATCAGCTGCTTGGGGGAGAAGGGATGCACCAGCGCGTCGCACGGCAGGTCGAACAGCGATTGCAGGTGCGCAACGTTTGCCGCTTCCGCCGTCAGAAACAGCACGGGCCAGTCGTTTTCCTGCGCCCGGCTGAGCAGCTCAACGCTCTCGCACCACGGCAGGCGCGCGTTGAGAATCGTCAGCATACATGGCGAATCTTGCCTGTCCTGATAGAAGGGGAGCGCGTCGTGAACCGAATCCGCCATAAAGCAGCGGAAACCGGACTGCATCAGCGTTTGGGCGAGCATCTGCCGGCGCTCGGCATCGGGCTCAAGCACCATTACGCGCTCCGGACGCGCCTGTGTTCCCTCCGTCATCGTAAATCACCTCGTTATTGCGTGGAATCGGCGGTATCAATAACATGACCGCCTTCATTATATAAGACGAATGAAAAGGCGATTTCGTTGCATCGAATCGTCATTTTTTTGTGATTTTTTTGATTTTGGAGGGAGAAAGCTGCTTTTCTGCGCGGTGCACACCCATGGCAGGTGTTTCGCTCCTGCGGGAGCGACGAGGGGGCATGAAAACAGACGAACGTCTGCGGTCGCCCCCTCGACCCCTTCGCGATGCACACTCCCATGCTTTTGGGGTGATGATGTCGAATCAACACGCGGGCATAGTCTGAAAGTGCGAACAACTCAATCGCGCGAAAGGGTCAAGGGAGGGGACTTCGTCCCGTTTCATTCTCCCTTGTGGGGTCAAGGGGCAAAGCCCCTTGCGGAGTCCAGAGGCAGAGCCTCTGGCGCCTCCCCTTATTTCAGCTCCCCGCTGGCTTTCATGGCTTCGTATTGCTCCATGGAAATCAGACAGCGGCGGGGTTTCGCGCCGTCCTTCGCGGAGATGATGCCGCGCTGCTCCATTTCGTCTACCAAGCGCCCGGCACGCGCGTACCCCAGTTTCAGGCGGCGCTGAATCAGGCTCGTCGAGACTTCTCGGTCGCGCACCGCCATTTCCACGCACTGCGAGAAGAGGTCGCGGTCAGCGGAGGAGTATTCGTCCACCGTCGAATTCGCGTCCGGGTCGTCCTCGTCGCCGTCGTTGCCCATGTTCGCCAAGCGGTCGAGTTCATCCAGCACGCCGCTGTCGTAGTTCGCCGGCGAATACTGGCGAATGAAGTCTGTAATGCCGTTCACTTCGTCATCGGTCAGGAAGCAGCCCTGCACGCGGATGGGGGTGAATTCGCCCATCGGCATATACAGCATGTCACCGTAGCCAAGCAGCTGTTCCGCGCCGTTGCGGTCAAGAATCGTTCGGCTGTCCACGTTCGAGGACACCTTGAAGGCGATTCGGCTGGGGATGTTCGCCTTAATCAAGCCCGTGATAACATCCACCGACGGGCGCTGCGTCGCGACGACCAGATGAATGCCTGCCGCGCGCGCCAGCTGCGCCAGACGGCAAATGCGCTCTTCGACTTCTTTCTTGCAGGTCATCATCAGGTCAGCCAATTCGTCGATAACAATCACGATGCGCGGCATCGGCTCTTCGTCGTCATCCAGCGCTTCGTTGTAGCCGTCGATGGCGCGGACGCCTTTTTCCTGGAACTTGTTGTAGCGGTCCATCATTTCCCCAACTGCCCACGCCAGCGCACCGCTCGCCTTGTGCGGGTCGGACACCACCGGAATCAGCAGGTGCGGAATGCCGTTGTAGCACTGCAGTTCAACCACCTTCGGGTCAACAAGAATCATGCGGACTTCCTTGGGCGAACAGCGGTACAACAGCGAATTGATGATTGTGTTGATGCACACGGATTTACCGGAACCCGTCGCGCCTGCAATCAGCAGGTGCGGCATTTTCGCGAGGTTGCACAGGATTGGCGCGCCCGCGATGTCCTTGCCCAGCGCGACAGTCAGCGGGCCTTTCGCCTTGTGCATCACGTCAGATTGCAGCACTTCCTTGAGCGTAACCGTCGTGCGCGTGCTGTTAGGCACTTCCACGCCCACAAGCGCCTTGCCCGGAATCGGCGCTTCGATTCGCACGGACTTGACCGCCATGTTCATCGCGATATTGTGGTTCAGGTTCGTCACCTTATTGACCTTGATGCCGGGGGCGATTTCCAGCTCAAAGCGCGAAATCGCCGGGCCGTGGGTGATGTGGCGCACCTTCGCGGGGATGCGGAAGGATTTGAGCGTCTCTTCCAGCCGCTGCGTGCGCAGTTCGTCTTCCTCTGCGTTGACCCCCTGCTGACCCAGCGGATCGCGCAGAAGCATCATCGGCGGATAGGTGTACGGCACTTCAGGATTGAAGGTGGATGTGGCGGATACGCCCGTTGCGCTCGGCCCGCCGGACGGTGCTTCCGTCGTTGCCTTTGCAACCTGAATGCCCGGCTGAACCGTTGCGGGAACATTCTCCGGCTGCTGCAAAGCGACGGGAACGTTCGTCGTGCCGCTGCTGACCGGCTGCGCGGGCAGGTTCAAATCCGGCTGCCACGCGCCTGCGGGGCGTTCCTGCGTCAGCACGGGCGCAAGCACCTTCTTCGGCGCATCCTCCGGCTCTTCCCACGGCGGGCGGTCATCCAGTTCCGCCGGGAAATCCGCGTCATCGTCGAACGCATCGTCCGCGGACACGGCTTCGGGCAAATCCGCAGGCGTTTCTTCCGGGGCTTCCGGCAGAATTTCCTCCTGCATCTCCTGCGTTTCCTGCGGCGCATCTACCGCCATTGTCGGCTGGGTCGGCATTGTGGGCTGCGTCCACTGCATCATCGGCGGATTCTGCTCCGTCTCCGGCACAGCGTCCGCCGTTTGCGGCATCGGCGCGGGCTGCGCGGGCATGTCGTTCCAGCTGTATGTCGCCGGCTCCCCAACGCCGCTGGGCGCGGGCTGCTTCGGCTGCTCGTAGGTCGGAATCTGCGGCGGTTCTGCCGCAGCCTGCCCCATCGGGTACGTCGGCTGCGTAAACGGCTGCGAGTCACTCCATGCGGATTTCCGGCGCGGCGTTGTCCAATCATCTGCGAACCCGGTCTGTCCCAGTTCCTCCGCCGACGGCGCAAAACCAATCTTGTTGTTCTTCCGGCTCGTTACGGGCTGAACAGGCTTGCCCTGCGGCATCGGCTGCTTCCGCACCGGCGGATTCTGCGGCATCACGGGCTGCACAGGGGCATTCGGATACTGCGTATACGGGCTGACGACGCGCCCCTTCTCCGTTCCGGGACGGGCATAGGGCGACGGGGTATTCTGCGTATAGGCCGCGTTCGCCGCATTCCCTTGGCGAATCCGCTCCTGTTCTTCCGCCAGCTGCCGCTGACGTTCCTGCTCCTGACGGCGCGCTTCCTCCGCCGCTGCTTCTTCCGCGCGCTTCGCCTGCTTCTCGCGCAATTGCACGAGCTTCTCGCCCGTCCAGCCATACAGGCGGCGGAACAGAGACCATCCGCCGACGAGGACATCCACCGCCATCAGCAGACCAAGTATGACTGCCCCCAGCCCTGCGCCAAAGAACTTCCACAGCGGCCACGCAAGCAGCATACCGACCATGCCGCCGCCGTAGCCCTTCATGCCGTACGTCATGCTGCGGGACATCATGCCGCTGAACGCGTCCGACCCGGTTTTTTGGGCGATATAGTCCAGCAGGGGGAATTGTCCTTCCGACGATGTTACGAACGTCATCAGCGACACAAAGCCGCTGAGCAGCACAACGAGAATCGCATAGCTTGCCACATATCGCCGACTGACTTTGCGCGTCGTGGAAATCAGCAGCGCCACGCCAGCAGCAATCAGCGCGAAGGTCATCAGCAGCGTCATCGACCCGAACATGGAGGACGAAAATTGCCGCAGATACCGGAACACCTCATGCTGCAAGCCGAATCCCGCGCCAAGCAGCGTCAGAATGCCCGTCGCCAGCAGCAATATGCCCACCATCAGGCACGCCGCCAGCGAATCCGCCTCATACCGTGGCATTCGCTTCTGCTTCGCCGTCCTCCCCGTTCGGTTCGTCTTGCCATTCTTCTTACTCTGCGCCATTTCGGCCTCCTACCATTTCTCTATCTGTAATACGAGGGAACGCAAGGGGCGCTGCCCCTTGACCCTGCCAAAGGGTCTTCGACCCTCTGGACTCCCTTTTTCGCGATTGAGTTGCGCGCGCTTGCATACAGCTTCCGCGTGTTTGTGCGGGGGTTTTGCTCCCGCAGAGGCAATTCCCCCTGCAACGCAAAAAAGGAGTTTTGGGAGGGAATCAATTGCCCTCCCCATTCTCCGCCTGAATCAGCATCACCGTCCGCAGGACACCATCCTCATCCGCGTGCAGACACAGCGTCGCATTGCTCCACCACGCATAATAATCCGTCTGCCCCGCGCATAAGCGCCGCAGTTCCGCGGATTCCGCGGATACCGATACTGTCCGCGTCGGTTCGCCCAGTGCCTGCCGCCATTCGTCCTGCGTCGTGCTGCCCGTCACCAGCCCCAACAGCATCAGCCTGTCCGCCCGGATGCTCTGCGCGACGCTGCTGTCCAGCTTCCGCATCAGGTTGTCCGTCAGAATGTACACATTTCGGAATGCGCCGTCCTCCAGCGAAATCATCCGCTGATCGCCCGCCAAATCCGGGTCGTTCAGCAGCTGATAGGTGTCTATCAAGCCCTGCACATTGTCGCCCAGCGCCGCCGGAATGCCCGGAAACGCCCCGCCGGACAGCGCAGCCGTCAACGTTTCCTTCGCATCCGCCGCCAGCATCAGGTGTTTGCCTACGCCAAGGCGCGTCAGCACGCTGTCCTCTGATAAGTCCAGCACGTCCGCCAGTTCGCTCCACAGGAACGTAATCGTCCCCGCGCGCTCCGAAAGCGTCTCGAACCGCCGAATCGGGTAATGCAGCGTCAAGCCGTATTCCGTCAGCGAAAACACATCCGGCAGGGGCAGCAGCTCCGCCGCCGCAAGGTGTGCGCTCATGTCCGGCAGAATCTCATCCGCGATCGCGTCCTCCATCATCGTTCGGGCTTCGTCCGCGTCGGTGAACAGGTCGTCAAAGGTGATTTCCTGCCCCGTGCGCAGGTCAATATTGACCGCCGCCCATTCCTGCGTCGCGCGTTCCGTTTCCAGCGCCCCGCTGGAGAGAATCGCGACGCTCAGCACATCACCGGACAGCGCCGCTGAATATGTCACCGTCAGCGGCACAGGCGAGGACATCAACACTGCCATGCGGCTCAATCGGTTCTCGATTTTCCCGGCTTGCAAAATCGCGTCATTCACCTGCTGCTGGATGCTTTCGTCCGCCATCCCGGTGATTTCCGGATATTTGACGCTGTTATTGCCCAGCGTCAGCCCTTTTTCGGTGATTTGCGGATTATTTTCCGCTGCTTCCGTTTCGGCAGGGGCGTTCGTCGGCTGAGGGGTGTCCACCGGCGTAAATTCCGCCAGACCGGGCGCTGCGGACAGCATCGCCGCCAGCAGGAACGCTGCCATTCGTGCACTTCGTTTCATGGGCAAAAAACCTCCTTGTGTGACAGTTTCTTGGCGGAAACGCTGACAGCTGAATCCATCAGAGTTTCCCTCTATTTAACGATTTCACGCAAGGTTTCCTTGCATCGGGCCTCCGCTTCGGGGGAAAGGGTATCCCCTTCCAATATACTATTATAGCACATTTCCCGCCGGATTTGTCCCCCATCAGGAGATTTTTCTGCATCATTGAAAAAAGATGCCAACGTCTTCCATAGCGGAAAACCATTGGCATCCCTATTTGTCACAGCTTCGCCACGCGCTCCAGCCGGGGCGTAATCAGCAGGCACAGCATCCCAATCAGCACGCCCGCGATGCCCTGCACCACGTTCGGGCCAATCGCCGCAGCTGCCGACGCAACGCCGTACAGCGCCCATTCCAGCAGGAAGTACCCCAGCACCATCACCGCTTCTGCAAGCAGAAACGACAGCAGTGCCAGCAGCGGCTGATCCTTCCGGCAGAGCTTCCACGCCACCAGCGCCACCAACCCCTTGATGAGGAACGTCGGCAGCACATAGACCATATAGCCGCCGATGAGGTCAGAGAGCATCGACCCGACCGCCGCCGCCGGAATCCCCAGCGGGCCAAGCAGCAGCACGGACAGGAAGATGGCACCGTCGCCGAGGTGGACATAGCCGCCCGTCACCGGCACGGGAATCTTCGGGAAGTAGGTCATCACGAACACCAGCGCCGCCATCACGCCGCACAGCGTCAGCTTTTGCACATTCAACTTCTTCATAGGCGGATTGCCCCTTTATGCAGTTATGCGGTTATTTCACGATGCTGCGGAAGCGCCGGGTCAACCCCAGCGGGCAGCACAGAATCCACGAGGTCACCGCGCCCACACCTGCCTGCAGGCACTGGAACGGCAGCTTCATGATGGCATATTCCGGCGTGCTGTATACAAACGCGCGCCCCAGCGTGTAGCCCACCACCATGACAATCGCGCCCGCCAGCACCGCAATCGCGCAGGCAAGCGGCTGCTTCATGCGCAGCTTCCGGCAGAGCAGGGAGATAACGAGCGCCTGCAAGCCGTGCGTAATAAGCGACACGAACATCGGCGCGGGATAGAACAGCAGGTCGCCCAGAAACGCACCCACGCCGCACGCGATAAACGCCGACAGCGGATCCATGAGCATCGCCGCCGTGTCAATCACGATGTCGTTAAAGTACAGGTGTCCACCCGGCACGGGGATACTCAGCGCACTCATGCTCAGCACAACCACCATCGCCATGAACAGCGCGGTCATTGTCAGCCACAGCACCGGCTTGCGGCGGCGCAGATCCTCAGGCTTCTCCCATTCCTTCGTCATGAGGATTCAGTCCTTTCGTTATGCGTTTTTCACGCGTCCGGCATTTCGCTCACGCGGCGGATACCGTCGTCCACGCGGCGCAGGGTTTCCTCCTTGCCCAGCAGGTAAGCGATTTCAATCGCGCCGCCGGGGGTGCTCTGCTGACCGGAGATGGCGATGCGCAGCGGCCACAGCGCCGTCGCGTTCTTCATGCCCGCCTCGGCAATCGCCGCCATCACGGTATCGTGGATGACCGGCTCCGTCCATTCGGTGATGCCGTCCAGCACCGGACGCAGCAGGTTCAGCGCCTTCATGCAGGCTTCCTTGTTCGTCTTCGCCTTCTTGTTGATGTAGATGGCGCTGTCGTAGTCCGGCAGCTGCGCAAGGAAGCGCACCATGTCCGGCACGAGGTTGAATACCTCCGTGCGGCCCTGCATCAGCTCCGCAAGGCGCTTATAGTCCATCTTGCTGCTGTCGCCAAACACCTTGTCGAACCAAGGCGTGACCATTTCCAGATACTTTTCCGGGGTCAGGCGGCGGATGTACTCGGCGTTGAACCACGTCAGCTTCTTCACGTCGAAGATACCGGGCGCTTTGTTGATGCGGTGGATGTCGAACGCCTCCACCAGTTCGTCAAGGGTGAAGAATTCGCGGTCGTCGCCGGGATTCCAGCCGACCAGCGCCAGATAATTGACGATGGCTTCGACCAGATAGCCCTTGTCCACATAGTCGGAGAAGTACGCGTCGCCATCGCGCTTGGACAGCTTATGCTGCGAATCGCGCATGACCGGCGGCATGTGGATGTACTGCGGAATCTCCCAGCCGAACGCTTCATAGAGCAGGTTGTACTTCGGCGTCGAGGACAGGTACTCCATGCCGCGCATGACGTGGGTGATGCCCATCAGGTGGTCGTCGATAACGTTGGCGAAGTTGTAGGTCGGCATACCGTCCTGCTTAATCAGCACCATGTCGTCGAGCGTGTCATTCGGGAAGGTCATATGGCCAAACACGAGGTCATCATAGCTGGTTTCGCCCGTCGTCGGCGCGTTTTGGCGGATGACATACGGCACGCCCGCGTCCAGCTTGCGCTGGATTTCCTCCTGCGACAAGTGCAGGCAGTGCTTATCGTACTTGAACACCTCGCCCTTCGCCTCGCACGCTGCGCGGCGCTCCTCCAGCTCCTCTTTCGTGCAGAAGCAGTAGTAGGCATGACCCGTCTTGACAAGCTGCTGTGCGTAAGGCAAATACAAATCCTTGCGCTGAGACTGGATGTACGGGCCGACCGGGCCGCCCACGTCCGGGCCTTCGTCCCAGTTCATGCCGCAGCGGCGCAGCGTGTCGTAAATGACCTCCGTCGCGCCTTCCACAAAGCGAACCTGATCCGTATCCTCAATGCGCAGGATGAATTTGCCCCCGTTCTTCCGGGCAAACAAATACCCATACAGTGCCGCGCGCAGTCCGCCCAGATGCATAAAGCCCGTCGGCGACGGCGCAAATCGTGTACGCACTTCCTGATTCATTCTCTAATTCTCCTTAGTTCCATAATAAAAGGGTGACGCAAGGGGCGTTGCCCCTTGACCCCAGCAGGGACGCTGTCCCTGCACCCTGCAAGGGAGTTCCTCCCTTGACCCTTTTTCGCGATTGGATTGAGCGCACTTTCATGCTGTATGCGCGTGCTGCTCCAACCACATCCGTCGCTGCGGCGACACCTTCCCCAGAGGGGAAGGCAGGGATGGGCAACCGCGCCCCCAAACCTTCCCCTTTGGGGAAGGTGCCGAAGGCGGATGAGGTCGGTTCTGCCACGATACAGCTCAATCAGCATGGGTGTGCACTGCGAAGGGGTCAAGGGGGCGAGCGCAAAGCCCCCTTGTCGCGCCCGTAGGCGCGAACCCCCTGCTCCACAAAAGCACTTTTCCGCAGAAAAGCAATTCTGCTTATTTAGAAGCCTTCGCAAAGGCGTCCCGCAGCCCAACCGTGCGGTTGAACACCGGCAGCTCCGCCGTGGAATCCGGATCCTTGCAGAAATAGCCCGTGCGCAGGAACTGCAGTGCCGTCCCCGGCGCGCATTCCTTCGCATACGGCTCAATCACGCCGCGCACCACCGTCAGGCTATGCTGGTTCAGCTTCTTCAGGAAGTCATAATCCGCGCGGGACAGATTCGCGTCCGCTTCCTCTGCCTCTTCGGTTTCTTCCGCATCCACCGCATCCTCGGCGGTCGGTTCGGCTTCGTCCTCCAGCGCGCTGTCATCCGCCAGCAGCGGGTCGTAGAGGCGTGCCTCAAACGGCACAGCGTCCGCCGCGCTCACCCAATGCAGCGTCTTGCCCTTAATCTTGCGGTCAGCGCCCGCGCTGCCGGACAGGCTGTCCATGTCCACCGTGCAGTACACTTCGGTGACGTTGCCGTTCTCGTCCTTCTTGCAGGCCTCGCACTTGACGATGTACGCCCCGTTCAGGCGCACCTCGAAGCCGGGGTACATGCGCTGGAACTTCTTCGCAGGCACTTCCATGAAGTCCTCCTGCTCAATGTACAGTTCGCGCCCGAACGTGACTGTGTGGCTGCCCATTTCGGGGTGCTTCGGGTGATTTTCGACCGTCAGCGTGAGCGTCTTGTCATCGTCCCAATTCGTCAGCACCACCTTGAGCGGGTGCAGCACCGCCATCACGCGCGCCGCTTTTTCGCCCAAATCGTCTCGGATGCAGGCATCCAGCAGCGCGGTATCCACGGTGGAATCCGCCTTGCTCAAGCCAATGCGGCTGACGAAATCGCGAATCGCAGCGGCAGTGCAGCCGCGGCGGCGCAGACCCGACAGCGTGGGCATACGCGGGTCATCCCAGCCTTTGACGTAGCCGCCCATGACCAGCGCGCGCAGCTTGCGCTTGCTCATCACGGTGCGGGTCATATTCAGGCGGGCGAACTCAATCTGGCGGGGACGCGCCGGCAGCATGGACTGGCTGTGCTCCACCACCCAGTCATACAGCGGGCGATGAATTTCGTATTCCAGCGAGCAGAGGGAGTGGCTGATGCCCTCCAGCGCATCGCCAATCGGGTGCGCAAAGTCGTACATCGGGTAGATGCACCACTTCTTGCCCGTGCGCCAGTGCTCCTTGTAGAGGATGCGGTACATGGTGGGGTCGCGCATAACGATGTTGGGCGACGCCATGTCAATCTTGGCACGCAGGGTGTACTGCCCCTCGGCAAATTCGCCCGCGCGCATCCGGCGGAACAGGTCAAGGCTCTCTTCGGCGGGACGGTCGCGCCACGGCGAATTCTTGCCGGGCTTGGTCAGCGTGCCGCGGTATTCGCGCATCTGCTCCTTGTTCAGCTCGTCCACATACGCCAAACCGCGCCGAATCCAGTCCTCCGCGATTTCGTAGCACTTGTCGTAATAATCAGAAGCGTAATACAGGCCGCCCGTCCAGTCAAAGCCCAGCCAGTGAATGTCGTTCTTGATGGCTTCGACGAACTCGGTGTCTTCCTTCGCGGGGTTCGTATCGTCAAAGCGCAGGTTGCACTTGCCGCCGAATTTCTCCGCCGTCAGGAAGTCCGTAATCAGCGCCTTGCAATGGCCGATATGCATATAGCCGTTGGGTTCGGGAGGAAACCGCGTATGCACTTGCGTGTAGCGACCATCCTTCAAATCCTGTTCGACGGCCTCCCAGACAAAATTACTGCGAGTCGTTGCTTCTTCCATAGAATCGTTTCCTCCTTCTCCATTCTATACTATTTCCAGCGTCAAAAAAGCGCAAGCAGATGGCGCAGGCGAATCCGGAAGTAGTATCACCCGAGAAAATATGATACCGGGCATTGCACCATTATAACGGCATTCCCCCGAAATTACAAGGGTTCCCGGAAAAAATCGAGTATTTTGCTGGGGTTTCGCCGGAATCATACCTGAATTTGATTTTTTCCAACCGCATTTTTTCCTTTTCTTCACCTGTACAGCAGAAAGACTTGCATTCCCCCGCATTCTGTGCTATATTGACGCGGAATCCAATAAGTTAATCGGAGTGAACTGCCATGCCGAATTTTTCGCTTTCTGACGCGGTGTTTGAAAACGCCGCTGCCAAGTACCCGACCCCCTTCCACCTCTACGACGAAGCCGGAATCCGCCGCAATGCCCGCACGCTGAAGCAGGCGTTTGCATGGTGCGAAGATTTTGAGGAATATTTCGCCATCAAGGCCTTGCCGAACCCCGCTATCCTCCGCATTTTGAAGGAAGAAGGCTGCGGCGTGGACTGCTCCAGCGACACGGAATTGATGCTTGCGGATGCCTGCGGATTCTCCGGGCGGGACATCATGTTCTCCGCCAACGCCATGCCCTACCATGAGTTCGACGACGCCTGCCGCCTCGGCGCGTTCATCAACCTCGACGACATTACCCACATTGACATTCTCCGTCAGCACGGCGGCATTCCTGAAACCATCTGCTGCCGCTACAATCCCGGCGGAGACTTCAAAATCGGCAACGAAATCATGGGCAATCCGGGCGACGCGAAGTACGGCTTCACCTATGCCCAATTGCAGGAGGGCTTGAAGCGCCTGAAAGAACTTGGCGCAAAGCGCTTCGGGCTGCACGCTTTCCTGTCCTCCAACAACACTGACGACAACTACTACCCCGCGCTGGCGAAGATTCTCTTCACCTGCGGCCGCAACCTCGCCGCCGAAACCGGCTTGGAGCTGGCGTTCATCAACCTCTCCGGCGGCATCGGCATCCCCTACCGCCCCGACCAGCCCGCGACGGATGTGCTCGCCGTCGGCGAAGGCGTCCGCAAGGTATACGAGGAAATCTTCCCGAACGGCGGCGTCGCGCTGAAAACCGAACTCGGCCGCTGGATGACCGGCAACATGGGCTGGCTCGTCACGCGCGTGATTCACGAGAAGCACACCTACAAGGACTACATCGGCGTGGACGCCTGCGCCGCGAACCTCATGCGCCCCGCGATGTACGGCGCATACCACCACATCACCGTCTGCGGAAAGGAAAACCTGCCGCATGACCATGTGTACGACGTGACGGGCAGTCTGTGCGAAAATAACGACAAGTTCGCGATTGACCGGAATCTGCCGGAAATTGCAATTGGCGATTTGCTGGTGATTCATGACACCGGCGCGCACGGCCATGCGATGGGGTATAATTATAATGGGCGGCTGCGGTCGGCAGAGGTGCTGTATACGCAGGAGGGCGGCTATAAGCTGATTCGCCGCGCGGAGACCGCACAGGATTATTTCGCGACGCTGGATATTGATGAATGCGCGGGTAAACTGGGTTTAACACCGAAAAAATAAACACGCGGGCAAAACATCCAGTACACAAACTAAAAAACCTTCCAACACAGCTCAATCAGCATCCGAAGGGGTGCCGAAGGAGTCCAGAGGGCGATCGGAAAGCCCTCTGGAAGCATGCCAATGACCAGTATGGAGTGAAAACCATTAGTCCCCGGAAGTCATGCTTCCTAAGACATAAAGCAACGGGCAGGACGTGAAAATGCGTCCTGCCCGTTCTTCATGTATTACTTCGCCAGCTCGTTGACCGCATCGACAACCGCCTGAGAGGTCAGCGTCGCGCCCGTCACCGCGTCGATGTCCACACCCAGCGTCAGCGGCGCACTCTTGCCCTTGAACTGGCTCGTGAACGCTTCGTCGGCACACTTGCCGCCCAGCGCGTAGAATTCGCCGGAAGCATCCACCGTCAGCGCCGTGATGACATGATCCTTGTCAATTTCCACCGTCACGACCACGCCCTTGTGCCAGCCATTGACCGTCGTGGTCAGCGCCTTCGCGGGCGCTTCCGCATACAGGCTGTTCACCGCGTCAACAACTGCCTGAGACGTAATCGTCGCGCTCGCCACCGCATCAATGCCTTCGCCCAGCGTGAACGGCGCGCTCTTGCCCTTGAACTGGCTCGTGAACGCTTCCTCCGCGCACTTCTGACCCAGATCCGCCGTCTGCGTGGACGCATCCACCACCAATGCCGTAATCACGCCATTTTCGTCCGTCACGTTCACCGTGATTTCGTTGCCATCGTAGCCCGCAATCGTCGCGGTCTTAACTTCCGCAGTCTGCGCAGCGGGTTCTTCCGTCGCAGCAGGTGCTTCCGTCGGCTCTTCCACGGGTTCAGCCGCTGCATACAGGCTGTTCACCGCGTCTACGACCGCCTGAGACGTAATCGTCGCGCTTGCCACCGCGTCAATACCTTCGCCCAGCGTCAGCGGCGCGCTCTTGCCGATGAACTGGCTCGTGAACGCTTCTTCTGCGCACTTCTGACCCAGACCCGGTGTCTGCGTGGACGCATCCACCGTCAGTGCCGTAATCACGCCGTTGTCGTCCGTCACCTGCACCGTGATGTCCGCGCCGCCGAAGCCCGCAATCGTCGCAGTCTTGGCGTTTTCCAGCGCCACAGGGGCTTCCGTTGCGGCGGGGGCTTCCGTCGCCACAGGTTCGAGATCCTCCGCTGCCATCGCGGGCGAAGTCAGCGCCGCGTTGATGGCTTCCACCGCCGCCGTCGAGGTGACAGTCGCGCCGGTCAGCCCATCCACATTTTCATTCAGGGCAAACGGGCCGCTCTTGCCGATGAACTGCGCCGTGAACTCTTCGTCCGCGCAGCGCGTGCCGAAGCCGGGCGTCTGCGTAGAAGCGTCGATGACCAGCGCCGCAATCGTGCCGTCGTCATTCAGCGTCAGGCGCGCCGTCACTTCACCGTTGCCAAAGCCAACGGCCTTGCCCTGATGCACGTCGCCGGTCAGCTCAACCGCCTGCACGGGCTTTTCTTCCTTCACGCCGAACGCCAGCACGTCGCCTTCGACGTCCTTGCCCAGCACATGGCTGATGCACTTCAGCACATCATTGGATGCCGCCAGCACCGCCTTGGAGGTGACGGTCGCGCCGGTAATCGCCTCGATGGTGTCGCCGCCGAACGCGCTCAGGCCAATGAACGCCTCCGCACGAGCCGGTTCTTTCCAGCGCGCGCCGAAGCCATCCGTCTCGGCAAAGTTCGTGTCGCCAATCTGGCAGCCGACGATTTTGCCATCCATATCAACGCCCAGCGTCACAGCGACATTGCCGCCGTAGCCCTTGGCGGAGGACACCGCGCAGTAGCCGATGGTCTTGCCGTCCTTCTTCGCTTCCACCAGCGATGTAACATTGCAGCCATCCGGAATGCTCATGGTGCTGAAGGAATCCGCCGTCATGACGCTCTGGAACGCCGCGTTCTGCGCCGCTTCCTCGTGCGCCTTGATGGGACCCGCCGTAATCGCATTCGTCACCGCCAGCAGCAGCGCCGCCGCCAGCGCAATCAGCGCCAGAATCAGGTACGCCGGAAGCTGTTTCCGAGTTGTCTTGGTTTCACTCATGGTTTATTGCCTCCTCCTGAGAACTATGAAAAAGTGAAATTGAAAGCTGATACTATTTCCAGCGGAAAATAGCGTATCATCGCAGGGACGTGTAGCCCCATTGCTTCATCAGGTCGTTCATCATCACCGTGCCGTCGCGCAGAATCATCAGCGCGGGATAGCCGTTCTCCTGCGTGAGCTGGAGTGCCTTCTCGCTGCCGAGGACGATGCACGCTGTCGCCAGCGCGTCCGCGTCCATGGAGCTTTCCGCAATGATGGTTGCCGACGCCAAGTCGGAATCGGACGGCAGCCCCGTCCACGGCGACAGGATGTGATGATACCGCACGCCGTCGATGGTAAAGCCGCGCTCGTAGATGCCGCTGGTCACGACGCTGCGGTCGATGACAGAAACGACGCCGATAGGACCGCTGGTCACGGCGCTGGGGTCGATGAGAGAAAAGGCGCCGATAGGGCTGCCGTTGTTGGGATCGTCCGGATCCTGTACACCGACGCGATATGCCGATCCATCCGGCTTCGTCCCGACGGCGTAGACATTGCCGCCGAAATTCAGCATTGCGCCGCTGCATCGCCCGCGCACCAGCGCCGCCACTTGGTCTGCAATGTAGCCCTTGGCAATGCCGCCGAGGTCAATCTGCATCCCGGCGGGCAGCGTAACCGTGTTGTTCTCGCCCAGCGTGAGCTTCTCGTCGTCCACCAGCGGCAGGGCGGCGATGCGCTCCTCATCAGTCGGCATACGGTTCGTGCCGCCGGTGAAGTCCCACTGCGCGGTCAGGGGCGCAATCGTGATGGCGAACGCGCCGCCGGTCATGCGGTTGAGCTTCTTTGCTTCGCTGAGGACGTTCCACGTTTCCGCATCAACGGTCACGGTCTGCCCTTGCGCGTTGTTGATGCGGCTGACGTCGCTGCCCTCCACCGTTTTGGAGAGCATGTTCTCGTAGCGCTTGCAAGCCGCCCAGATGTCCTCCATCAGGGTGTCGTCCGCGCCGTAGAGCGTGATGGTCACAACTGTGTCGAAGTAGAAACCCACGCCCGTTGTTTTTTCTGCCGGGTCAACCGTGGCGGCCGCGGCGGGGGGTGTCGTCGGGGTTTCGCTGCCCGCCTGCTGCGCACTGCATCCGCCCAGCAGCAACGTCAACGCCATCAGCCCCGAAAGCACCGCTGTTTTTTTCATTCCTTCACCACCAATTCCACACTTACCCGATTGGGCAGACAGATAATGAACTGCTGATTGGGGCGCGTCTCCCAGTTGTCCAGCGTCACTTCGCCCATCTGAACGCACAGCTGATTATGGCATGAAGAGGACGCCATCACCGCGCCGCGCTCGCTGATTTCAATCACGTTGACACTGCCGTCCTCCTGCGTGACGGTCAATGTCTGCTTCTGCCCCAGCGGCACACGGGCGTACTCCGCGCCATCCACCGTCACAACGATTTCGCCGCTTTGACCCCCGCTTGGACGCAGCAGCGTTACCGCCGCCAGCAGCCCGATGGCAAGTGCAACCATCAGCGCAATGACCCAATAGTTCTTCTTATCCATACTGCTCCTTTATCTTGGCATATGAATACATTGTGAATTATACCACGAACTCCATGCCGCGTCAATGTTAACTTTCGACCCTTTTTGCAGTTGCGTTGACTTTACTTTCATACTATATGCGCGTGCAGCGCAGGGATTTCGCTTCTGCGGAGGCAAAAATCCCGTTTCAAATCCCTCAATTTTGTGGTATAATGATTCCAGCAGACTTCTGCCAACGCACGTGCAACAAAAATCAGGAGGAAATTCATCATGGCTAAAGAACTTAAGGGCACAAAAACCGAACAAAACCTGCTGGAAGCCTTCGCAGGCGAATCCATGGCGCGCAATAAGTACACCTACTTCGCATCGAAGGCGCGCAAGGACGGCTATGTGCAGATTGCCGAACTGTTCGAGGCAACCGCGGCGAACGAGAAGGAACACGCCAAAATGTGGTTCAAGCTGCTGGAAGGCGGCGAAATCAAGGATACCGCGGCAAACCTGCTGCACGCAGCTGAGGGCGAGAACGCCGAGTGGACAGACATGTACGTCCGCATGGCAGAGGAAGCGGACGCCGAGGGTTTCCCGGCGATTGCGCATAAATTCCGCATGGTCGCCGCCATCGAGAAGGCGCATGAGGAACGCTATCGCCGCCTGCTGGCGAACGTGGAAAATGACCTTGTGTTCTCCAAGGACGGCGACGTGATTTGGGAATGCGCGAACTGCGGCCATATCGTCGTGGGCAAGAAAGCGCCGGAAATCTGCCCGGTGTGCGCGCATCCGCAGAGCTACTTCATGGTCAAGGCGGAAAACTACTGATACTGCTGATTTCTGATAGCAAGCACCCCTCCTTCGGCAAATCACCGAAAGAGGGGTGCATTTTGTACCTCGATCACTGCGCGAAAGTTTCAGCTGACGTTCGTCTCCCTCAATAAACACGCGGGCATAGCCTGAAAGCGTCACCAACTGAATCGCGCGAAAGGGAGTCCAGAGGGTCGAAGACCCTTTGGCGGAGTCCAGAGGCAGCGCCTCTGGCGAAACGAGGTGAATCTAAGAATGTTGATTGCTTGTGAAGATAAGAAAATGGAACTCGAACAGGGCATGACCGTTGAACAGTGCCTGATAAAGCTCGGCGTCAGCCGCGAAGGCGTGCTGGCCGTCCAGCAGGGCGGACGCGTGCTGGAAATGAACGCACCCGTTACCCAGCCGGGGCTGCTTTACCTGCTCACCATGCATACGGAGGAAGGTCGGCGCATCTATGAGCGCTCGGTGCGCTTCCTCCTGCTTGCGGCGACGAACCGCGTCCTGCCCGGTCAGCGCGTCCGCATTGAGTACAGCGTCAGCGGGGGCGTGCTGCTGCGGATGCCCGGTCACGCCATCACGGAGGAGGAGACGCGCGCCATCGCCCGGCAGATGCACGCGCTTGCGGCGCAGAATCTGCCCTTCGAGAAGAAAGAATGGACGCTCGATGACGCCATTGCCTATTTTGACGCGCAGGGGCAGGCGGATAAAGTCGCGCTGCTCTCCCGCCGAACAACGCCGTTTTTCCATATGTACGGGCTGGACGGTATGTGGGAATATTTCTACGGCGCAATGGCGACACGCACGGGCATGACGCAGGTCTTTGAACTCACCTGGCTGCCCGACCGCGGCATCGTCCTGCGTCTGCCGGCAGCCAATCACCCGGAGAAAGCCGCGCCGTATGTGCATCGCGCGGGGCATCTGGCGGTGTTTGACCAGTCGACGAAGTGGTGTGCGCTGCTGGGCGTCAACAACGCCGCCGACGTGGCAGAGATGATGGAGGGGCACCGCTTCCGCCACTTCATCCGCCTGAATGAAGCGCTGCACGACAAGGCGATTGCCGACATCGCGGCGGATATTGCCATCCAGCACAAGAAAATCGTGCTGGTTGCCGGGCCGTCCTCGTCCGGCAAGACGACGTTCGCTCAGCGATTGGCGCTCCACCTGAACGTCATCGGGCTTCAGCCGCTGGTGATTTCGCTGGATAACTACTATCTTGACCGCGACAGCATCCCGCTGCAAGAGGATGGCACGCTCGACCTCGAAGCCATCAGCACGCTGGATGTGCCGCTCTTCCGCCAGCATTTGGCGGAACTGCTGGATGGGCGCGAAGTCCTGCTGCCGACGTTCTCCTTCAAGCTCGGCAAGCGCAATCCGGGCGGCACGCCCGTTCGCCTGCGGGAAGGGCAGGTAATGGTTATCGAGGGCATCCACGGGCTGAATCCGGCGCTGTCCGAGGGGCTGCACACGGATGCCATCTACCGCGTGTTCGTCAGCGCCCTGACATGCTTAAACCTTGACGACCACAACCGCATCCGCACGACGGATGTCCGCCTGCTGCGGCGCATCGTGCGCGACATGCAGTTCCGCGCGACGCCGCCGAACAACACGCTTTCGATGTGGCCAAGCGTCCGCCACGGCGAAGAAACGTGGATTTTCCCCTATCAGGAGAACGCCGACCGCATGTTCAACACCGCCCTGCACTACGAGCTGCCCGTCCTGCGGCACTATGCCTACGACCTCTTGAAGGCGATTCCGCCGGAGAATGAGAACTATCTGGCTGCGCGCCGGCTGATTAAGACGCTGAACTACTTCCCGGATATTGACGAAGGCGTGCTGGCGGAAATCCCCCCGCTGAGCCTGCTGCGTGAGTTCATCGGCGGCTGCACGATTGAGGAAGCGTAACTATTCGGCACTTGAAATTTCTAAATGCCTGCAAAACAAGAATGCTTCGCTTGATGAAAGCGCAAAGCTGTGGTATAATAACGGCAGACGGAAGGAGGCTGATATTCCGTGTTCCAGATTGGAAATGAACGGGTTGCTTTGGTGACGGATACGTCCTGCGACCTGTCGGATGAACAGCTCAGTCAATATGATATTCGCACAGTTGCGCTGCGTGTAGCGACCAGTCAGGGGGAGTTCCGCGACCGGCTCGAAATTACGCAGGAGCAGCTTTATGATTTGCTTCAGCGGGAAGTGCCGAAAACATCCCTGCCGCTGCCGGAGGACGTCAGCACGCTGTACCGCACCCTGCACGACGAGGGCGCAACGAGCATCCTGCACCTGTCCATCAGCGGCAGCCTGTCCGGCACGTTCAACATGGTCTCCCTGCTTGCGGAGGACTTTGAGGACATGAAAATTCATGTTTTCGACTCCAAAACGCTCTCCTGCGGGCTGGGGCTGCTGGTGCTGGAAGCGGCGGAATCGCTGCAAAACGGCATGTCGGTGGAGGATACCATCGCGCTGCTGGAGAAACGCCGCGAACATCAGCTGGGCGCGTTCGTCATCCGCACGCTCGAATTCCTTCGCAAGGGCGGGCGCATCGGGCGCGTTGAGGGCGCAATCGGCTCGCTGCTGCAAATCAAGCCGGTTATCTATGTGAACGACGAAGGTGTTTACAATACGCTGTGCAAGGCGCGTGGCTTCTCCAACGCGCTGACGGCGATGGTGGACGAGATCATCCGCCGCTATCAGGGTCACAAGGTGCGTCTGGCGGTGGTGCATGGCGCGGCATATGACGATGCCGTGAAACTCCGCGACCGCCTGATGGAGCGGCTCGACGTGGTATCGAGCTTCATCAGCCCGGTCAGTCCCGCACTGGCGATTCACACCGGGCCGGGGCTGCTTGGCGCGATTGTACAGCTGGCGGAATGAGGAAAGAACATAAATTGCACATTCCCGCGGCTCTGCTGATTTTCGGAAAGAAGAAAGTCGGCAGAGCCGCTTTGCAATTCCTACTGTTCCCCTTGTCATCGGCTGCGTTTCGGTGTACAATCAAATTGGGCGGAAAAGTTCACGCTGGAATCAGGAAAAAGCGACCGAACCGTTCATAGGAGAAAAAGATGCGAATTGAAAATCAGGCGATATATACGGAAGCTGTTCGGATTCTGCGGAGTATGTATGGGGAAGATGCGCAGTTCCGCGAGGGGCAGTATGATACTATTTCCAATTAAAAATGCGCCAAATCCATTGCCGACGAGTAATACTGATGATTGTATTTTTTGAAAGGTGGCGAATCGTCTCGCAAAGGCGGTTGACCACCTTTTCCAATGTGGCAAAGACCTCGTTTCGGAAACCTTGTGTGCGAAGTTCGCGCCAAATCTGCTCAATCGGATTCATTTCGGGCGTATAGGGTGGAATGTGCAAAATCGTCATGTTTTCCGGCACTTCCAACTTGCTGGACTTGTGCCATGCCGCTCCGTCGCAGACGACCACCAAAATATCGTCTGGAAATTCATCATGCAGGCGGTTCAGAAAAAGCTGCATGCATTTTGTGTTACAATATGGAATCACCAAAAAGAAACTTTCACCCGTCATCGGCTCAACTGCACCATAAACATAGCGATATTCGCGAATATGGTGGCATGGAACGCTCGGACGCTGACCTTTTTTGCACCAGCAACGCTTTGCTTTGTTAATACGTCCAAATCCTGCTTCGTCTTGGAACATTAAGCGTATTCTTTTTGTCGGATTTTGGATTGCCAAAAGCCTTACGGTATCGTTAATTTTTTTGAGGCTTCAATCGCCTCATCGTCCGCCTTTTTGGGATGCTTTGCGCGCGGCATCACTTTGCGCCAGCCATTCCTTTTCAGCATCGTGTAAATATAACTATTACCGGTTTCTTTTCCTATTTGTTCATCAAAAGCCTGTTTTATTTCTTTTACTTCCACAATTTTGCCCGAGGAAGCTATCTCCTCGAAGCGGGAAAGCAAGGCTTTTTCTTCCTCAACAGTGAGATTCCGGTGATTTCCCTTCTGCTTGGGCTTCATAAATTCTTGTAGTCCAATTTTCATATACTCAGCCACAGTGCGCTTCACTCTTGATTCTGAGCAATTCATCTGTTTTGCCGTTTCCGCGATGTTCTTGCCGCCGAAACGAACCAAAAGAATGTTCAACTTTTTTGAAACTCTTTTGCTCTTCGTTGCCTTCTCCGCTTCCAGAATCTCTTGATAGTTCTCTGCACTGATGAGATACTTATGCATCTGTACCACCTCGATATCTTATTCTACCATATCTTCTTCAATGGTGCAAGGCTATTTGGAAATAGTATGAGGCGATTGAAGCGACCATGACTCGCAAACGCACCGTGGTCGTGCAAAAGACCGGGTGGGGCAAAAGTTTGGTGTATTTCCTCTGCACGGAGCTGAAGCGCGCCAGAGGGCAGGGGATGACGCTGATTATCAGCCCACTGCTTGTCCTGATGGAAAACCAGATGGAGATGGCACGCAGGATGGGGCTGCGCTGCGCCGCCCTAAACAGTCGTGTTAGAGACAAAGAGGAACGGCAGAATATTCTGCTGGGCATGGCGAACGACCAGCTGGACGCCGTGTTCATCACACCGGAAACGCTGCTGAAGGACGAAATGCAAGCACAGCTGCCTAACATTCGGATAGGTTTGTTTGTCGTGGATGAAGCGCACTGCATTTCGGACTGGGGACATGATTTCCGGTTGGATTACGGCAGGATTGGCAGAATTATCAGCGGAGCATTCTCGAACACGGCGGTGCTGGCGACGACGGCGACGGCAAACAACCGCGTCCTTGACGATCTGAAGAAACAGCTGGGGGATGAGGTCTACATATCGCGCGGGCCGCTGACGAGAGAATCGCTCCACATGCAGGTGCTTCCGCTGGAAGAGAAGGCTGACCGCTACGCGTGGCTGCTGGAGAATCTGCCGAAATTGCCCGGCACAGGAATCATCTACTGCCTTGACAAGCGCGACTGCGACCGCTTGGCGGAGTTCCTGCAGCAGAACGGAATCTCCGCCATGAGCTACTATGCGCGAAACGAGCGGGAAGAGGATGCGAACGATGCGGCAATGGAGGCGTTCCGCACTAACCAAATCAAGGCAATTGTTGCGACCATCAAGCTGGGGATGGGGTACGATAAGGGCGATGTGGCGTTCGTGATTCACTTTCAGTCGCCTTCGAACGTCGTGGCGTGGTATCAGCAGATTGGCCGCGCAGGGCGAAATTTGCGGGATGCGTATGTGTTCCTAATGCATGGCAGCGAAGATCAGGCAATCAAGGAGTACTTTATTCAAACAGCATTTCCGACGCGCGAAGAGGCGGAAAAAGTCATCGCCTGCATCAGCAATGCGAACGGGTTGACCAAAAACGAAATCCTCCAGCAGGTCAACATCCGCAGCGCACGCGCAGAGAAAGCAATGTATTTCATGGAGAAAGAGGGCTTTGTCCGCCACGAAGAGGTGGGCAAAAAACGCTGCTATTTCCCGACGATTCGCCGCTTTGTGTATGATGAAGCGCATTATCAGGCGATTCGAGAAATCCGCTATGAAGAAATGGCGCAGATGAATCAGCTGATGACAACGCGACGCTGCCTGAGCCGGTTTGCGGTCAACTGCTTGGATGACTGGACGGCGCGCGACTGCGGCAAGTGTGCGAACTGCACCGGAAGAGACATTCTCCCCGGCTTGACGCGGTCGGCTGCATCGGGGCAAATTGCGGCGGCGTATATTGCGAAGCAGCTGCTGCCGATTGAGCCCCGCAAACGCTGGTACGACAACAAGAGCATCCCGGAGGCACTGCGCCTGCAGCCCGGCATTTGCTTGGCGAAATACGGCGAAGCGGGGTATGGCACGATGGTGGCGCAGGGCAAATACCCGAAGTATGGGGAGCCGCAGCACTTTCATGAAGCACTGGTGGTCAAAGCAGCGTCTGTGCTGGAAACGCTGATTCGGGAACAGCAAATCACGCACATCACCTGCGTGCCGTCCCTGCGGAGCGATGTGGTCAAGGACTTTGCCATCCGCCTTGCCCGGCGCACGGGGGCGACATTTGCGGAATTGCTTGGAAAGATGCCTGCACCGCAGCAGAAAACGATGGAGAACAGCGCGTTCCAATGTCAAAATGTGATGGACTCTGTGTTCGTGAAGGAAGTCCTGATGCCGGAACGGGTGATTTTGGTGGATGATGTGGTGGATTCCAAGTGGACGCTGACGGTGTGCGGATATAAATTGCTGGAAAGCGGCTGCCAAGCGGTGTATCCGTTTGCGTTGGCGGACAGCAGCCATTCGGAGGAATAATAATGAACAAAAATGCGGAAGCAATCACGCTTTTATGCAGCCGTCTATGCATGGCAGACGGCATCAAACCGCTGGAACCCAAGGAATGGAGTGAATTGGCGGAATGCCTGATGGCAAAAAAAATTCAGCCGGGATATTTGCTGGACTGTGGGCTAACGGACGTGATGCGGGAATTGTCGTACACCGAGGAGGAAGCCGCACGCCTGATGCGGCTGATTGACCGCAGCGGCAGTATGCGCTTTGAACTGGCGAAGTACGAGGATGCGGGCATTCAGGTCGTCACCCGCGCGGACACGGCGTACCCCAAGCAGCTGAAGCACAAGCTGGGCAACACCTGTCCACCGCTGTTCTACTATGCGGGCGACCTGAATCTGCTGAAAAATCCGTCCGTCGGCTATGTCGGCTCGCGTGAGATTGCACCGGAAGATTTGGCGTTTACGAAGCAGACCGTCGCGAAAACAGCGGGCAGGGGGTATGCGGTGGTTTCGGGCGGCGCGAAGGGAATCGACAGCATTTCGGCAGCGGCGGCCATCAGCGAGGGCGCGAACGTTATCGAGTATCTTTCTGATTCGCTGATACGGAAGATGCGTGATTCCGAGCTGGTGCGCACCATCCAGGACGGGCGGAGGCTGCTGATGTCCGTCGTTGTTCCGACTGCCGGGTTCAATGTCGGCGTGGCGATGATGCGCAATCGGTATATTTATGCACAGTCGAGCGGGACAGTCGTCATTCGCGCGGACAAGGGGAAAGGCGGCACATGGGCAGGCGCGACCGAGAACATCAAAAAAGGCTGGTGTCCGACCTTCTGCTGTGACGCGGATTACCCCGGCAATCAAGCGCTGATTGCAATGGGCGCGATTCCGGTGTCGGCGGACTGGGACGGAAATGTGGAAGCGAATGTTCCGCCGAAGAAAGTGGAGACGGCTGCGGAACAGCAGATGAGCTTGTTTGACTTGTGAGCTTGCCGTTCCAGCAGAAAGGAGTGACTCCGCCTTGCCCTCTGCCCGCCTCACCCTCCAGCAGCGCATCGCCCATCTGGAGCAGGAAAACCAGCGTCTCCGCACACTCTTGCACCAGCACGGCATCCCTTGCGACACTCCGGATGCTGCCCCGCCCGCGAACCGCGTCACCCGCGCAAGCGACATGCGTGACAAAATCGCCCTGATGATGGCGCTCTTTCGCGGCAGAACGGACGTTTATGCCAAGCAATGGCGGAAAGAGGACAGAATCGGGTACAGCCCGGTGTGCGCGAATCGCTGGAATCCGGCGGTGTGCGGGAAGCCGAAGCAAAAGTGAGCGGACTGCCAACACACGGCGTATCAGCCTCTGAACGAGGCGGTGCTCGCGGCGCATTTGCAGGGGAAACAGGTCGTCGGTATCTATTCCATGCTGCCGGGGGATGTGTGTCACTTTCTCGCGATTGATTTCGATGCGGGGGATTGGAAGCAGGATGTGACGGCACTCCGAGAGGCGTGCAGGGAGAAAGGCGTTCCGCATACGGTGGAGGTGTCTCGGAGCGGCAGCGGCGCGCATGTGTGGTTCTTCTTCGAGCAGGGGGAGAATGCGGCGCAGGCGCGGCGGTTCGGGGCGCGGTTGATGGATGCGGCCATGCGGAAGCGCGCGAAGCTCTCGTTTGCGTCGTATGACCGGATGTTCCCGAATCAGGACACCATGCCCAAGGGCGGCATCGGGAATCTGATTGCACTGCCGCTGCAAAAGGAAGCCGCGAAAATGCACGGCGGCAGCCTGTTTGTGGACGACGCGTTTCAGCCGTATCCGGATCAGTGGGTGTACCTTTCGGGGATACAGCGGGTGACGCACGCGCTGCTGGCGGAAATTGCGGAATCGCGCGAGCAGTCGATGGAAAAAGCGGCGATTCAGGCGGTGGATTTCGCGAATCCGCTGGAAATCCTGCTCTCGGACAGGCTGTATATCGCCACGGATTGCGTACCGCAAGCGGCGCTGACGGAGCTCAAGCGAATCGCCGCGTTTCCGAATCCCGCGTTCTACAAGCAGCAGGCCATGCGGATGCCGGTGTGGAACATCCCGCGGACGATTTGCTGTGCGTCCTTCGAGGAGATGCATTTCTGCCTGCCGCGCGGGTGCCTTCCGCAGGTGCGGGAGACGGTGACGCAGCTCGGCGGGCGCGTGGTCATCCAAGACCAGCGGCAGACGGGGAGAAGCATTGACGTGCAGTTCAGCGGGATACTGCGCGAGGAACAGAAATCAGCACTAAAAGCATTATTGGCGCATGAGGATGGCATTCTGTCTGCAGCCACGGCGTTTGACAAGACCGTCGTCGGGGCGGCGCTGATTGCGGAAAAGAAGGTCAGCACGCTGATTCTGGTCAACCGCACGCAGCTGCTGGCGCAGTGGAAAGAACGCCTATCGCAGTTTTTGACCGTGAACGAGACGCTGCCGGAACAGCCGAAAAAGCGCGGGCTGCAGAAGGTACGCGAGGTTATCGGGCAGTACGGCGCAGGGCGGGACACGCGCGGCGGTGTTGTCGACGTGGCAGTGATGCAAGCGCTGGGAGCATCGGGGCAGATCCCCGCGTGGATTCGCGAATACGGCATGGTGATTGTGGATGAGTGCCACCACGTTCCGGCGCTGACGTTCGAGAATGTGCTGAAGGCGATTCCGGCGAAATATATCTATGGCCTGACCGCAACGCCGAAGCGCGCCGATGGTCAGCAGCCCATTTTGCACATGTATCTCGGCCCGATTCGCTATCAGGTGGATGCGCTGACGCAGGCGATGCTCCGCCCGTTCGCGCACCTGATGATTCCGCGATTCACCGGCGCGGCGTATGTGGCGGAATCCGGCGGACGGGTCGGCTTGACGGAAATTGAGCGGCAGATGACGGCGGATGACGTGCGCAACGCGTTGATTGCGGACGATGTGGCGGCGTGCCTCCATCAGGGGCGGAACTGCCTTGTGCTGAGCGAGCGGACGGCGCATGTCCAGCAATTATCGAAACTGCTGGAGGGCAAAACGCCGAATCATTATGTGCTGACGGGTTCGGGCAGCGTGGCGGAGAAGAAAAAGCAGCTGACGGCGCTACGGCAGACGAAGGCGGATGCGCCGCTGCTGATTTGCGCGACGGGCAAGTACATCGGCGAAGGATTCGACGAATCGCACTTAGACACGCTGTTTCTGACGATGCCGATTTCGTGGGCGGGGACGTTGGCGCAGTACGCGGGGCGGCTGCATCGGCAGCACGAGGGCAAGCAGGAGGTGCGCATCTACGACTACATCGACAACAACACGGAGATGCTGACGCGGATGTACAACAAGCGCTTGAAGGGGTATGCCGCTATCGGCTATCAGGCGGCAGCCGCGCCATCGGGAAACGCCGCGGGCAATCTCATTTACAGCAGCGGCGACTATTGGGAGACGTTTTTGCAGGACATCAGCCAAGCGGAAAAGCAAATTGTGATTGCAAGTCCATACATTGCCGCCAGCACCGTCCAGAAACTGCGGGATGCTTTCCGCGAAGCGAAAGCACGGCGCGTGGCGCTGGTCGTTTTGTGCAGGAATCCCGGCGAAATGGCGGACACTGCGCAGAGCTCGATGCGCCGGGCGCTGGAGATGCTGCGCGAAATCGGGGCGGAGGTGCGCTTCAGCAAAGCAGCGTACCACAGCTATGCCGCGTTTGACAGGCGCATTGCGTGGTACGGCGGCATCCAGCTGCTGGGGGTGAGCGGGAGAACAGCGCCCTGCGGCTGGTGAGCGAGCAGATGGCACGGGCGGTGGTGGCGGAAGATTGACGCCCTGTCCCGCTTCGTGCTATAATACCCCTGAACATCACGCGAAAAGGAGCGAAAATCCCGATGAATCAGCGGCAGAAGCAAATCAGGGCGTTTCTGGTGGAGGAGTTCGGCGCGGACAAGGGGGAGACCCTGTTTGCGCGGCAGGAGGAGACGCTGAATCGCTTGATTGATAACCAAACGGGTAAATCCAAAAGCCAGAAAAAGACGCTTGCGGAGACGATTCTGCCCAGCATTGCGCTCTACAAGGCGCTGCAGGGTGCGCTGCCGCAGGACAAGGCGTATGCGTGCGTGCAGAAATATATGGTGGAGAAGGTTGCGGCGCAGAAGCATGCATCCACTGCGAAAATGGAGATTGTGCCGGGGTTTTACGCGCTGTACAGCCGGATTTTCCTGCGGGTGATGCGCGAATCCGACCTATGGGCAAGCACGCAGAAGCGCGGGAAGGATGCCTTCGACGTGACGATTTCCAAGTGCTTGTGGCACACGACGTGCGCGGAAAGCGGCTGCCCGGAGATGTGCCGCCTGTTTTGCGAAGCGGACAACGTGACGTATGGCGGGCTTCGCAAAATCGGCTTTTCGCGCACGCAGACGCTCGGTTGCGGCGGAAGCTGCTGCGACTTTCACTTCTTCAGGAAGTAATGGGAGAATCGTGTCAGGAAAAGCCGACGGGGAGTAGGCTTTTTTGATGCAGCATCAACTTTTGGAAAAGCAGAATCAAGCAATCAAGAAGCATTCTCCGGTTACTTTATCCTGTGTAATTTTTTAAAGGAAAGATGTATATTTTGTGTGCGAAAGTTGACAAAAAAATAAAATATGATATGATAAATAGGAGAATCTATGCCCGTTGACAAGAAAACAAATTGGAAGGGAGGATGTATTGCGGAGAAACAGCTCCGCATTCGGACAGAGAAAAGACGGATAGAACACATATTGGCTGAAGTGTACTGATTAAACCATATGGTGCAAGGTGTACCTGATTAGTATGCTCCGTGATGTAAATACAGATATTTGCAGCATCACACCGACAAAGGAGATTGATTATGAATTTGGAGAATTACCGTGACTTCCGGGAAACTTTGCGGGAAGTCCAGCAGAATATGGATAACCTGAAAACACAGCTGCATGTGATTTCGGGCTGTTTGGCAGAAGGCCGCCTTGTGCCGGACGATGTGATAGATGCCGCGGCAGACTGTCTGGGCCTGTGCAAGAAAAGGGAAGAAAGTCTGCGAACGATTGCGGAAAAAAATGAACATCGCTACAGACCAGACGATTGAAGTGATGCGGACGCAAGCCGCTGCATTGGAAAAGAGCGAACAGCTTGCACGCGTGCATCGCATCGTGATGGATTATTTCCGCTTGACGGCGTATGCGGAAGAAACCATTCGCGTGCTGGAAGAATCCAAGAAAAAGCTGATGGCATTATGTGCATCCATTCAGACGGACGAGGATGAATTGCTCCGCCCGTACGATGTGGCAGTCAATGAAGTGTGCAACGCATCGGAAATGAATCAGGATAACTTCTTCTTTATTGCGGATCAGCTGGGCAGAAAGATTGCATGGGAAATTGATAAAAAGAGGATTGTTCTGAAAGAAGATGCAGACATCAGCGCCTATCTGGATGGCTCGTGCGAGATACTGCAAGCGGAAGGAATGCTGCTGAATCAGCCGGCAGAACATGTGCAGCCTGCACAGGAGCAAGCGGATGAGGCACCGGAAACACCAACAAATCAGCCGACGATTGCAGGAAAACAGGAAAATGCGGATGCAGTAAATCCATCAGAAACAACACCCAGCAAAGAAGACGAAGTGACGAGTGAAGAAACGAATGACACAGATACGCCGCCGAAACTGCAAGACGATGAACCGAAAGTAGAAAATGGGCAGAAACGTGCGGCCACGCCGGGAAATTCGGAAACAATCGCGGAGAAGCAATCATCAAGCGAAGAAAAAAATGTGGATGCGAGTGCAGCAAACAAGGAAGAACAACCAAAGGCGGAAACTGAGGAGAAAGTTCCCGGCACATGGGAAGGGTTTTCGAGCTATCTCGATGAGAAAATTACCGTTGGCGTTGCTAACGACAAAGAATCGGAGAAAGCGGCTGAGAATCAGTTCCTAAAAAAAATAAGAAAAGAGCATACGCCGCTGCCGATTACGCCAATTGCAATTGCTGCGATGCGCCTGATTCCGACTGCCAAAGAAACCTCCCTGCAAATATTCGGTCAGCCGATTCAGAAAGTAGTTCAATATTTGCAGCAGAATGGTTATGCAGCAGATTATGTGTTTCAGGTGAATGGTGTAGAAAGCAAATATTTTACCTTATCTTCAAAGATTATCGCTTGCTTGAAGAAAGACAACGTTCAAAAGGAAATTCGGAAGATACTGAGAGTATGCCCAGATTTTAAGAATGCACTGGAATATCCGTCGAAGTGGTCTCCATCGTTTGCCTACCGTTGCAAACTGCTGGCGGATTATGCGCTGCAAATCCATTTGGACATGGGCTATGAGATTGAAGCGCTAACGGAAAATAAGGATTATCCCTATGCAAGGATTGTAAAGAAAGATACAAGTTCGTATCTCGTTCTCCCGTTTGTTGTTCGCAGCGGAGAAGAAGAGCAGCTTGCCAAAGCAGTTATTACATGTCTGAGCAATGAAAAGTGGCCTGTGCTGCTGCTTGTGAAGGCAGCTTCTGCCATTGCGCTGCTGAATCAGGCGATTTGTGTGGAGCATGAAGAGTTTTTCAGTTTGGTTCGCTATGCTGTCATTGGTCAGCCGGAAGTCACGCTGGATGGTAAAATGCAGGTTGTTCCACAGCTTGGCAACGCAAGTGTTGACGAGAAAACCGAAATAGAGCCCGAAAAGGAGAAGGAACAACCGCCAGAGAGAAAAAAACCTGCACAAGGAGAAGTGGAGAATCCTGAATCTGCGCCTGAAAATCCGGCAGAAACGACGCAAAGCGGGCCTGAAACCGATACGGGAGCGCATCCGCAGGGAAAACAGCCCGAACAGAATACGAATACCAATGCGGATGAACAGCTGGCGAACGCACGGCGCGCCTTTGTGATGCATCGTCCTGATGTCGGCAATGTCATTTTGAAGGGTATTTGCGAAGAAAATCCTGATTATCAGCAGATTGCGCAGCAGTATGCCTATGCGAGCGGCGATCCGATGACGAATGAGGAATGCACGGTCGCAAAGCTGATAGAAACTTATTCGGAACAAACGCAGGAATGCGATTTGCTGAAAATGGCGGCATGGCTGCGGCTGTACTTCTCGGATGATGCGCAATTGGAATGGTACACCTTGCCCAATAGCGCGCAGCAGCAGCTGGAGGAGAGTCAGGCGTATCAATATGCTCCGGCGCTGCGTGATGTGACGCACACGCTCAATCAGTGGGTGAGCAAGCAGAGATGCGGCGTGGATGATGCGGTGCTGGATGCAACAATTAACCAAATGGATCGGGCGAAACAAATTGAAAAGATCCAGCATGAAGCCAATGAACTGCTGAATGGTCAGCTGCAGCAGAGCAACCATTACTTGAATCGCATCATAGAAATGAGAAAACGGCTTTTCGGGCCCGAAAGCAAAGTTCACGGAATACTATCCATCATTGGACAGAATAAGTCGGAAAACTTGCCTGAAGTCATCAAGAACACTGCCCTTTATATTTCGCTGAAGCAGGGCATCGTTGAAATCAACGCGAAAGAAATTTCCAACTTAATGGATAATAAGTGGTACGAAACCCGCGAAATGGCGAAAGGAAAAGGGCGCAACGATGAACTGACGGGTGTGGAACGCACAACACTGCGGAAACAGTTGGAAAACATCTTCCAAACGATTGGAAAATGGATTCTGGCTGTGAATGACGACGGGACAGTGGCTGCGAAGCGCAATGAGATGGTGCAGTGGCTGAACACGCTCCAGAATCAGATGCAGCGGGCGCTGGATGAGTTGACCCAGTGTGCAGTAAACACCGCTGCAATGACGATTCTTAAGGATACGGTCGATGAACTGGTCAAACGCCTGGAAGGCGTGCAACGCTCGGAGAAGAGCTACTATATCCGCCTGCTGGAAGAACCGTTTGTTGCGTTGGACGTGAATTACCTGCCCTATATCGAAACGGCAGAAGAACAGATTACGCCGTTCGCCTTCTGTGCGCGGGCAGCCAAATATTTGGATGCACCGCAGCGGACATGGTCGGAGGTGATTCAGCGCCTTTTCAGCATTACGGCATCGCGCGAGGGGATGGACTATGGCTGTGCGCAGGTTTTGAAGAACTATCTGGAGGAAACGGACAAGAACTTCGCTTGGCCGACGGCGCCAGAATTTGATATCGTTGATCGTATTAAAAAGGCGCAGAATGTGGACAGCAATCGCGGAGATAATGTACAGTTGTGGGAGAAAAACTTCCAAGCCCAGATTGAAATGGCGGATGGCGATGGCTGGTTCCCGACGATGGCAAGCCGCGAGAAAATGCTTTGTGTGAAATCTGCACTGCGCAAAAACTACTATCCGCAGTGTAACTATGGGTTTTATGGGCGTGCGATGATTCAGCTCTTGGACTACGCGAAGGAAGAGGCGAAGAAGCTGCGTGCTTCCTATGAGGCAAGAGTGAATCAACTTCGGGAAACGCAAGAAGAAAATAGTGAAGCTGAACAGAAGCTGAAACGGATTGAAAATCTAATCCAGGAGGATTGCTTTGGGGCAGTGGAAAGCTACCTCCAGCAGGCAGAGCGCGGCGAATGGTTTTTGTCGGATTGCGAGCTTGAAAATGATGAAAGCCATTTCCGAAAGTTTCTCAACCAGCACGACGATTTGCTGCAAAACACAATCCTCGCTCCGAATATTCGTATGTGCCAGAAATTCCGCAAGTCGCATCCGGAAAGGAATAGTCGCAATGCGACGGGAGAAGAGCTTCTGCAGGTGTGGCCGGAAAGCCAAAGCAGTTCGTATAATATGCAAAAGCTGCTTGAAAAACTTAACCTAAATGCGAAAGTTCAGGAGAGTGACAAAACAGGATTCCGATTCCATGCGGTTTTCCTGCAAAACAACGCAGAAAGAGCACACCACTTTGCAGCATTCGGAAGCAATATGTTCCAAAGAGGATTGGACATTGTGATTATCTGCGGAAATATGCAGGCCAGCACGCTGATTGAAGCGATTCGTGGCAAACTTCAGCAGCAAACGAACAGTCCTGTGCTGATTCTTGTCAATTGTTCGCTGCAATTATCAGAACGTCGTGCATTAGCGTGGAAAATCACACATGAGTTAAACACGCAAATACCGTTCATTGTGGTTGACCGTATGCTGGCGATGTACATTGCGGGGATTCCCCTCAATGAACGCTGGAAGGTGCTGCTGCAGTGCGCCTTGCCAATCCAGCTGCTGAATCCGTATTCTGAGAACAGCAGCGTAAAGATTCCGCCGGAGATGTTTATCGGCCGTAACATTGAATTTGATGCTATCGTCAATCCTAATGGTGCGAATCTGATTTACGGTGGACGGCAATTGGGGAAAACGGCGCTGCTTCGCTATGCGGAAGAACAGAAGCATAGGCCGACAATTGGAAATTGGGCAATATTCGCCGATGTGAAAGGGAAAAACTGTGATGAGGCAGCCCGAACGATTGCAAAGGAATTGGTTTATAAGAAATACTTCGACGGCACGCAGAATATTGCAACCTGGGATGAGCTGATGTCTGCACTGGAAGAACGCTTGCGGCGCGACGAGAACGAACTGCATTATCTGCTGCTGCTGATTGATGAAGCGGATACGCTGCTCAAGGACAGCGAGAAAAAGCAATATCGGCCGATTGACCAGATTAAGCAGCTGCAGAGCAATACGAACGGCCGCTTTAAGTTCGTGATGGCAGGCCTCCATAATGTGCTTCGCTTCAGCAAAAAGGCACTTGCCAATAACAGCAGTGTGCCACAGCTGCAGGGAATCACCATCAAGCCGCTGAGTTTTGCTGATGCACGTCAGCTGCTGGAAGAGCCGCTGTCCTACTTGGGCTTCAAAATCCCGAAAGGAGAAAAGGACATCATTGCCCGCATCCTGTATAATACCAATTATTTCCCCGGCTTGGTTCATTTCTATGCATCGCGCTTGGTAAAATATAAGCAAAAATATGCTGTGGGAACAGAACCGCCCTACATTTTGGATCGTGATGTGCTGACGAGCGTATTGGCGGATGAGGAGTTCCGTCAGCGGCGGGTTGAGCGTCTGAAAATGACGCTTGGGATTGGCTCTGATGAGGGCGAGCCGCCGTATTACGATATGATTGCACACATGCTCTGCTACTGCTCGTATGAGGCTGACGATGTTATGAGCGATGGCATGACGGCAGAGGAAGTTTGGCGAGAATTTGCGGAGATGGAGGTGGGGGTGATTACCGCGCTGAGCATTCAGCAGCTGCGTGTATTGATGGACGAATTGGTAGAGATGAACATTTTCCGAAAGACACAGACCAAAGGTGAGACGCGGTACCTCTTCAGCCGTACGAGTTTTATTGAAATGCTGGGCGACACGGTAGACGTGCAAAATCATCTGAGCGATTTGATTAGCAGGAATGAGGGCATAAAATGAGCAACAAGGAAGTTTGGTGGAAACAAGTTCCTGCGGGTGTGCGGCTGGTGGAAACTGCCAAGAAGTACTTGGCGGAGAAGAAGCATCTTTTCCTCTACATGGACGATACGGAGTGGAAAAAGAGCTTTGTGGATGAAATTTTGTCGATTACGGTAGATGCGGTGTGGTCTGGCCAGTTTTACGGTGTTTTTACGCTGGACTTGGCAGAATTGAATGACGATGAGACAATTCTGACAGGCATCGCGAATCATATGCATTTCCAGAACTTGCTCACTGGCAATGTGCGAGAACTGAAAGAAAATTTGCCGCAGGAAACAAGTGTGTGGGTACTGGAGCATATAACGCCGGAACGGCAAACAGAACTGGAGGCACTAATTCCGGCAATTGCCCGACAGCAAGCGCCAATTCTCTTCATCTGCACACCTGCAGAGCGCAAGAGAAAGCGCGTCAAGGGCTGTATGCCCGTGGAACTGACAGCGACAAAGTTGGATTTGCAGTACTATGCATGGACGCTGCTGATGGGAAGCATAAGCGATGCACTCTTGGAGTACGCTTCACTGCTGGCGGTGGAATTATCCCGGCTGGATGTTTCGCGTTGCGAGGAGATTTGTGCGAATATCAGAGAGTATCTGGAAAAGCCGCTGGAAGAGCTGGATGATGTGCAGCGCTCGGCCGTCCATGCGGCGCAGGTGCGGGGTGTCGAACCAGCGATAGAGTACGGGCGGATGTACCTAATTCATCGGCTGGGGAATCGGCTGAATGCCGTTCTCCCGTTTCATGATGAGTATGAGACGACGTTTACCGAAGCAGCGGATGTGGAATTGCGGCACATGATGTATTACCGAAATCGGCTGAATCTTCAGCCGGAGGAAATGACGCTGCTTGACCGTTTGTATCATGCGCGAAACTGTATCAGCCATTTGAGGGTACTCGATTTTGACGTGGTGGAATTGCTGCTGAAGGACGCGCTCAACTGGCAGTAATGCGACAGCTGTAACTGAGGTTGCGGCAAGAACTTTGCATCAGCCATCAGGCTATGAACGGCATAAGTCGAATATGACCTTAAGGCAGTGGCAGGTGCCTCCGGGATAAGAAGTCTCGGAGGCACTTGCTGTTTTCGGAACGAAAAGGCGTAATACTGTCAGCAATCAGATCCCCATTCATGGAACATCCTTGTAAATTCCAACTTCTTTTGTGTTTTCTCTGTATTTTTGCGCGAAATGTGTCGAAAGATAACACATGCTACTTTTCTTTTCCTGCAAAATGTGCTAAAATAGGCATACGAGAACTTCCAGTGGTGCAGTTTAGGCGTCAGGATGCAGCGCTGGAAGGCCGTTTTTCAATCATGATATGCGTGAAGGGTATCGTGTATTGATTACAATAACCATTTTCTGACACTGACGCTTTGCTAAGGAGGTTTTTCCTGTGGATGATGCGAAATATCCTGCTTTTGATACCAAACCCTACCGAATCGTGAAGAGCCGCAGTGAGGCAAGCGTGCCCGTGAACGTCACGCCGACGTACTACATCGTGGCTTCTGATTTACAGGGCTTTCCCCTACAGCAGGCGATTCCGCTCGTCCAGATGTCCGCCAGCGCCCAGCCTGCCCCTCGCCCGCCCGAAAATCAACTGCCGCCGCTGCCTGTGCCGAGGCCGGGTACGCCGATGCGGTGGTATATCGCCAGCCTGCTGCGGTGTCTGGGGGTTCCGGCGCGGCTGTCGGGGTTCAACTATCTGGTGGAAACGCTGCTGCTGCTGGTGAATCGCCCGTTTGAGACGCGACTGGTGACGGGCGAGGTGTACCCGGTGGTCGCGAAGCAGTGCAACACCACACCCATCGGGGTGGATCAGGCGATTCGCACGGCGGTCAACCAGACGTGGCAGGAGCAGAACATTCCTGTGTACTGCGCGCTGATGGGGCGGAGTCCCGCGCCGCACGAGCCGCGCCCGACGAGCTGCGAGTTTCTGGCGAATGTGCTGATGTATGTGAGGATTCAGATGGCGGAGTGCCATTACTGATCACCCGATGCTGCTGTATGCGCCGATTGCGTTCGCGCCGCTCGGAACGTTCTTTATGCGGCAATGGCTGCTGCGCTGGCCGGACGAGCTGACGGAGTACCTGCGCTTGGAGGGCGGGTCGAGCGTGAAGCTGCTGTGGTACTGCCTTGCGCCATACGCCCTGCCGGGGATGCTGGCACTGTTCGCGCTGACGTTCACGGAGGGGTGGAATCAGGTGGAGCAGCCGCTGATGCTGGTGTCGGATTCGCTGCGGCAGCCGCTGTCCGCCTTGCTGAAAGACTTGTCAGCGGGAAACCCGCAGATTGTGTTTGCCGCGTCCGTCGCGTCAATTTTGCCGATTGCGCTGGTGATGCTGGCAGTGCTGGTGCAGCAGGGAAGCAAGCGGAAAGCAGCCTGATTGCGTGCTGCGCAGAGAATTTTGCCTCCGCGGTGACGGATACGTTCTGGCAGATGTGTTTACGCTGGCATGGCAAATCCTAATCGATGCTTCAATGGAATGCGGACGATGGTCATCCCCAGAGCAAAATTCCCCCTTTGCTCTGGGGACTTATTTGATTCCGATGATTTCGTGGCGGCTGACTTGCAAATCCGACAGAGTTGTGCTACTATTTTGTCAGATGTCCATCCTCCCATTATCGTGCCGAAAAAGCTGCCCGTCATGGGCGGCAACCTCTGCAAGAGATTGATACTGTTTCCGGATTCGCCCGCGCTGTTTCTCTTCTGGCGTGCGAGCGCAGCACTGCGTTTTATTCACGTTAGCCAGAATGAAAAACTCGCTTCGCATCTCAGCACATTCTTGTCTGGAAATAGTATGTAGAACCAGCAATGCTGCTCACAACAAAGAAGGAGTATCCTATGCGTGAATACACCCCCGAACGGCTGCGCCACCTGACCCTGCTGGCGGAAAAATATCCTACCGCCTTGTCCGCGTACAGCGAAATCATCCGCTTGGAGGCGCTGCTCCGTCTGCCCAAGGGCACAGAGCATTTTATGAGCGACCTGCACGGCGAGCATGAAGCCTTCATCCATATTCTCAACAGCGCGTCGGGGGTCATCCGGGAGAAAATCGACCGTCTGCTGGGCGATACGACCCCGCCGGAGGAGCGCGCGGATTTGGCAACCCTTATCTACTATCCGCGGGAGAAGCTGCCGGAATTGAAAGCGCGTCAAAACGACCTCGACGGCTGGTATCAGCGGGTGCTGCTGCAGCTGATTGACCTCTGCCGGCTGGTGTCCAGCAAACACACGCGGCGGCATGTGCGCGCCGTGATGCCCAAGGAGTGCGGCCACATCCTCGACGAGCTGCTCCACGCGCATTTCGAGGATCACGACAAGGAACAGTATTATGGCGAAATCATTGCGAGTATGCTGCGCTACGGGCTGGCGGATCAGTACATCATCGCCCTGTGCGAGGTGGTGAAGCGTCTGGCGGTTGACCGGCTGCACATTGTGGGCGACCTGTTCGACCGCGGCCCGCGTCCGGACATGATTCTCGAACGCCTGTACCAGTACCACGATGTGGACTTCCAGTGGGGAAATCACGATGTGGTGTGGATGGGCGCGGCGGCGGGCAGCCCGCTGTGCATCCTGACGGTGCTGAAAACGACGCTGGCGTACAACAACGTGGATACGCTGGAGCGCGGCTACGGCATTCCGCTGCGCTGTCTGGAGCATTACGCGGAGGAATACTACGCCCAGAGCGACCTGACCCGCTGGATGCCGCACGCTGACCCGAACGCGACCGACGTCCGCCCGGCGAACCTCGCGCGCGTCGCCCGGATGCACAAGGCGGTCACGGTGCTGATGCTGAAACTCGAAGCAGAGGTGATTGCCCGCAACCCCGATTTTGAAATGCAGGGGCGCGACTATCTGCGCCAAATCGACTATGACGCCGGAACAGTGCGCTGCGGGGGCAAGGTATATCCGCTGCTGGACTGCGATTTCCCGACCGTTGACCCGACTGCGCCGGAGCGCCTGCTGCCGCGCGAGGAGGACATTATCGCCCGACTTGTGCGTGATTTTAAGGGCAGCGAAAAGCTGCAAAAGCACGTCGAATTTCTCTTTTCACAGGGCTCGGTGTACAGCTGCGTGAACGGCAATCTGCTCTACCACGGCGCTGTGCCGATGAATGAGGACGGGCAGTTCACCGCCGTGCGTTTCTGGGACGCGGAGTACAGCGGCAAGCGGTGGTTCGACTGCTGCGACCGCTGTGCGCGCATGGGGTACTTTGCGCCGGAGGGCAGCTGGCAGCGGCAGGTCGGGCAGGATTTCCTGTGGTACTTGTGGTGCGGCGCGGTGTCGCCTATCTACGGGCGGAGCGCCATGACGACCTTCGAGCGCCTGTATATCGCTGACCCGGCGACACATGCGGAAATCAAAAATCCGTATTACCGGCTGATTAACGACCCGGCGAACGTCGAGCGCATTCTGGCGGAATTTGGACTGACTGCGCCGAACAGCCACATCGTCAATGGGCATGTGCCGGTTCGGGCGATTGAGGGCGAGAAACCGGTCAAGGGCGGCGGCAAACTGATTGTCATCGACGGCGGATTTTGCAGCGCGTATCACCAGAAGACAGGCATCGCGGGCTACACGCTGGTCTACAACAGCCACGGCATGACGCTGCGGACGCATCAGCCATTCGAGAGCATCGAGAAGGCGATTCACGAGGATGAGGACATTGAATCATCAAGCGAACGCATCTACACCGCGCCGCGCCGGATTCTGATTGGCGACACGGACGAGGGACAGCGCAAACGCACGGAAATCGACGATTTGGAGGCGCTGACGGAAGCGTATGGGAACGGGCTAATCCGCGAAAAAGTGGAATAAACGCAAACGGCGCATCCTCCTGTTCGGACCGGTGCGCCGCAATGCTTCCTATTATAATGCCAACTCTTCGCCGTCCTCCGTCAGCTTTTCCAGCACGCCGTTGTGCATCAGCCATGCTTCGCCGCACAGCATTTCATCGCCATCGCGCGAAAGAATATAGCTGCCGTCGGGCAGAATATAGAACGTATGCCCGGCGCTGTCGGCAGCGGTGATGTCCTCAAAGAGCCGCAAGCCGTCCAGCACGTTGTCCTTCACCTGATTGTAGTGCGGCAGGATGTTCCGCGTCGTCAGCCCCAAGCCGGGGATGAAGCGCTGATAATCCGGGTCAACCGCTTCGCCGGGTTCTTCCGGCTGGGCGTAGACGACATCGGCGCAGTTCATACTGCCCGCGCTGATGCCGATGATGACGCCGTCGAAGTCCTCCAGCAGGTCACGCAAGCCAATCGACGCGAAAAAGGCGTTTTCGGTCGGCACATGCCCGCCGGAGAGCAGAATCACGCCGCTTTGCGCGACAAGCTCCGCTGCATCATCGGCGTTTCGGCTGTCCAGCACGCAAACATCCTCCAGTTCGATTTCCGCCGCCGCGAAACAGCCCTCAAACGTCGCCGCCATTTCGTCATTGCCCGCGAAAGCATCCGGGTCGCTGGCGATAATGAGCAGCTGCGCGCCGGGTTCAACGCTGGCGCGGAGGTTCTCGACAAAGCCGTTGCGCGCGTCGAAAATACAGGGGAGGTCAAGCCCTTCGGGAACATTATTGTCGCAGGGGCTGCTGGTCAAAAAGAGCGTCATGCGGGAAAATCCCCCTTCTATTAGTTGCTGAATTGCCAGAAGGATTCGACGCGGAAGACGGAAATTCCTGCTGAATCGCGCGGCTGGGGGCTATCGATAGAAGAATTCTATTTGGCGGATGAAAAATCCGCATTTCTTTCGCTTCGGACGCAAAAAAGGCTTTTCATCCGCACAAATTTGTGATACAATGAAGATGGCTATGCACGCGCATGAGCCTGCTTTGCCGTTTGCTGAAAATGGCAGGTGTGTTTTGACTGAATCCGTGCCGCGGATTTGGAAATAGAGAACCCACAGACACCGAAACAATTGGAGGAATTGATTCATGATTACTGCTGGCGATTTCAAAAAGGGCATTACCGTGGAATGGGACGGCGGCGTCTGGACCATCGTTGACTTCCAGCACGTCAAGCCCGGCAAGGGCGCGGCTTTTGTCCGCACCAAGATTAAGAACGTGATGACCGGCGCGGTGGTTGAGCGCTCCTTCAACCCCACCGACAAGATGCCCAAGGCCATCATCGAGACGAAGGAAATGCAGTACGTCTACAATGACGGCGAACTGTACTACTTCATGGACGTGGAAACCTACGACCAGATCCCGATGTCTCTGGACAAGGTGGAAGATGCCATCCCCTATGTCAAGGAAGGCACGAATGTGACCGTCCGCTTCTTCAAGGGTCAGCCCTTCTCCGTGGAAGCGCCGAACTTCGTTGTGCTGGAAGTGACCGACACCGAACCCGGCTTCAAGGGCGACACGGCTTCCAACACCTACAAGCCCGCGACGCTGGAAACCGGCTACTCCCTGCAGGTGCCGCTGTTCGTCAACACGGGCGACAAGATCCGCATCGACACCCGCACCGGCGAGTACATGGAGCGCGCGTAATTATCTGACTATAAGTTCAAACCGGCTCGGCGGACAGATTTCCTCCGAGCCGATTGTGATACAAACAAAACCATCATTAGGAGGGTTGGACATGAGCAAACTGACGGACAAAGTGAGCTACCTGAAGGGCCTTGCGGCGGGCATGAAGCTCAACATGGAGAAGGACAGCAACAAGCTGCTGCTGGAAATCCTCGGCGCAATGGGCGACATGGCGGAGGAAATGCAGCGCATGGACGAGGCGCACAGGGAGCTGCAGGACTACGTTGAGTCCATCGACGATGATTTGTCCGACCTGACGGAAACGCTCTTCAGCGACGAGGAAGAGGATGACGAAGATGCCGATGACGCGGACGAATGCGACTGCGAGGACTGCGCGGACGACACAGACGACGAGGAGGACGCCGACGAGGAGGAAAATCCCGACGACGATCTGATTGCCTACGCCTGCCCGAACTGCGGCGCAGAGCTGACTTTCCACGCCAACGACGTTGACTTTGACGAGAACACCCTCTGCCCGAACTGCCATCAGCCGATTTTCCCGGAAATCGACGAGGACAGCGAGGAAGAGACGGAAGAGTAATTTCCTAAATTAAAATTAAATGCAAAAAACAGGAGCATGGATGTCAACAGTCCATGCTCCTGTTTTTGATTGCGAAATTACGCGCGCAAATTCCCCTCATACGCCACCAGGACGCCGCCGACTTCCGCGTAGTACGAGCAAAGCCCGCGCAGTACGCCGATTTCAATCTCCGCGTTCGGAAATTTCTCCAGCAGCGCTGCTTTCAGCTCTTCTGCCGCGCTCTGGTTCATGCAGTGGTGAATGTACACCTTCGAGCCGTTCCAGCCCTGCTTCATCATCGTGTTCAGCATGTTCTGCATCGCCTTGTGGTCGCCGCGCGACTTCGACGCAATGACCAATTCACCCTTGACGCCTGCTTTGCCAATCACGCGGATGCCCAGAATGCCGACAATCGCGCCTACTGCCGCACTTACGCGACCGTTCGCGACGAAATTGTGCACCGACGCGAGCGAAAAAATCAAATTCGCACGGTCACGGAAGGCGGTCACAGCGGCAACTGTGTCCTCGAAGGACAAGCCCTTGCGTACGCAGTCCGCCACCTTCTCCACCATTTGCGTGCAGCCCGGCCCGGCGCTCAGGCTGTCAAACACATGCACCCGGCGCTCCGGATGCAGCTCCATGTATTCCTTCGCCGCCAGCATTGCCGCGTTGTAAGTACCGGACATGGCGCTGGAAATCGTGACGCAATACACCGTATCCGCGTCGCCGAACGCTTTCAGCCAGCATTCCGTGTTCGGGCAGGAGGTTGTCGTCTTTTCCTTATAAGTGCGCAAAAAGGCAATCATGCCGTCAATATCGCAGTGCTCATCGTCCACAAAAACACGGTCGCCCGCATGAATCGTCAGCGGGACGGAGGCGAAGGGCAAATCGCCCAAGGTCAGCAAATCAGCGGAGGAGTCCGCGACAATCTTCGTCATCATCATCAATACCCTCTATCAGGAAAATCAGCTGCATTAGGATTCCGATGTGTATCTTATCAGTTTTTCAGAAACTTGTCAAGAGGTCTGAAACTTTTTCTTGACGTTTTGAATAACTTGTGATATGATGAAATGGAAGGGGATGTGAATATGATTGCGCAGATTAGCGAGTTCCGAATGCCGCGCTACCGGGAAATTCCGGATGTGGGGCTGTATCTCGACCAGACAGTGAAGTACATGAACCGCTATTTGGCGCCGTTGGGCTGCATGGAGATTACCACGTCGATGGTGAGCAACTACGTCAAGAAGGGGTATATCGTTAGTCCGGTGCGCAAGCAGTACAGCGCGGAGCAGATTGCGTACCTGCTGTTTATTGCCGTGGCGAAGTCGGCGCTGTCGATGGAAAACATTACGCGGCTGTTCCAAATGCAGAGAAAGACATACACGGTGCAGCAAGCATATGATTACTTCTGTGATTCGCTGGAATCGACACTGCAGTACACGTTCGGGCTGACGGACACGATGGAGCGCTTCAATCCTGCGGACATGCCGGAGCGAATGATGCTGCGCGCGACGATTATCGCGGTGACGCACATCATCTATCTGTCAAGCCAGTTCGACGCGATGCAGGGGCAGGGAACGCTGCCGGCGAACGGACATCTGGCCCTGCCGGAAGAATGACATATGTAATACGATTTCCTGCATTCGTCTGCGCCAGCTGTTTGCGAATTTAGGCGCATTCTCATTTGGAAATAATATAAGGAAGCGACTGCACTCGTGCAGTCGCTTTTTTCGGTGCGAAAAGCTAACACGTTAGCCTAACAAGAGCGCGAGAACGGATGCGCGAATCACTTAACAACGGGGACAAAAATCCATGCCGAGGCAACGGAATGGTTGAAAAACGAACAAATGATACAGGAAAAGAACAGAAGATGCGCAGACGACATGAAAGGAATTTGTTGAAAACCGCCCAAATCAACCAAAAGGGGGTTGCGTAAACCGCATAAGTGTAGTATAATCAAAAAGAACAAGGCACTATTAGCTAATAATAGACTAACAAAAGGGGAGCAACGGGTAATGGACAAGCGTGCTACATGCCGGAAAATCCTGCGGAAAACGGCACTGTCAATGCTGGCGGCGAGCATCCTGATGACGGGGACGGTCGGCGCAGTGCGGGCGGAGGAAACGCCAGACGTACTGCAGACGGTCGAAGCGGAGAGCGGAACGCTGCTGGGCAAGGCGAAAATCGCCGCGACGGGAACGTGCGTGTCGGGACTGGAGCATACCGGCGACGGGGTGGAAGTGACCGTGACCGTGCCGGAAGATGGACTGTACGACATCATCGTGCGGACGGCGACCATCGGCGGCGGAACGAAAGTCAACGAGGTCAACGCCAACGGACAGCACGTCGGGGATATCACCAATAGCGGCAGCTGGTCGGACGAGGTTGTGCCGTATGTGTGGCTGGAGGCAGGCGAAAATACTGTGTCCGTCACGACCAGCTACGGCTGGATTGCGGTCGACTCGTTCAGCATCCGCAGGGCAGCGCCCTTGCCTGCTGATGTGTACGAGGTTAAGCCGACGCTCATCAACCCTAACGCCACGGACAGCGCCAAGCGCCTGATGACCTACCTGTGCGACCAGTATGGCAAGACCGTGCTGTCCGGGCAGCAGTCGCAGGACGGGGCGTTCGGGCTGACAAACGCGGCGGTCTGGCGCGGTACGGGCGGCGATTATCCCGCGGTGCTTGGCATGGACTTGATTTCCTATTCTCCCGCGCGCGTGGCGAAGGGCGACAACAGCTCCAACGTCGTCGAACGCGCCATTGAGTATTGGAACGGCGAGGAGGGCAAGCGCGGCATCGTCACGCTGTGCTGGCACTGGTGTCCCGCCGCCCGCTATGACAAGAGCAAGAGCGACCCGTGGGGCACATTCTACACCGACAAGACGAAATTCAACCTTGCCCGCGCGCTGAACGGCAGCGACCCGGATGGCTACCAGATGCTGCTGGACGATATCGACGCGATTGCCGTGCAGCTCAAGCGCCTGCAGGATGCGGATGTGCCGGTGCTGTGGCGTCCGCTGCACGAGGCAAGCGGCGGCTGGTTCTGGTGGGGCGCATCCGGCGCGGATGCGTACTTGCAGCTGTACAAACTCATGTACGACCGCCTGACGAACGTCCACGGGCTGAACAACCTGATTTGGGTCTGGAACGGTCAGGATGCCGCGTGGTATCCGGGCGACGAGTATGTGGATATCATCGGCGAGGACATTTACCCCGGCGAGCATGTGTACACGTCGCAGGCGGCGCGGTTCATCAAGGCGCTGAACTACACGGACACGCGCAAGCTGATTACCCTCTCGGAGAATGGCTGCATTCCAGACCCGGAGCAGCTGGTGCGGGACAACATCATGTGGAGTTACTGGTGCGTGTGGGAAGGCGAGTTCGTGCTGAAAGCGGCGGGCTTCAACAACTACGGCGAGCGGTACACCGAGAAGGACATGCTCAAAAAGGCGTATAAGAGCGATACGGTGATTACACGCAAGGAATTGCCGGATTTGCGGAATTATCCGCTGGGCGACTAACGCTTCAAAGCGCAGCACGCGCATATAGTAAGGAAGAAAAGTCAACTCAATCGCGAAAAAGGGTCAAGGGAGGAACTCCCTTGCGGGGTCAAGGGGCAGCGCCCCTTGGGTCTCCCTCCTAACAATCAAGAGGAAGGTGAACGGTGTTGAGCGGAAAGAAGTCGCTGATGAGCATGGTGCTGGCATTGCTGCTGCTTTGCGGCGCCGCGCTGGCGGAGGAGAGCACAAGCGGCGCAACGGCGCTGACGAACGCGGACTACCAGCAGATTGTGAGTACATACTCCATTGATGCGTCAATTCCGGGGTATGCGGACTATCTGGAACGCTACGAGGATGCTGCGCACCCGGACGTGACCGTGACGGTGGATGCGGACACGTTCGTGCGCTACGAGGATGCGGGCATTGCCGCCCAGCCGCAGGTCTTTGAGGACTACGAGGGCATGGCGGGCAAGAGCGTCCTGACGGGCGAAGAGTCGCTGACCGAGTGGGTTGTGGATGTGCCGGAATCGGGTCTGTATGACCTGACGCTGCTCTACTATCCCTACGCGGGCAAGAACAGCGCCATCCAGCGCGCGTTCTTTGTGGACGGCAAGCTGCCGTACAGTGAGCTGGCAATGGTGGACTTCAACCGCGTGTGGGTCAACGGCGCCTACGAGGAGTACACCGATGAGAACGGCATCGTCGTCCGCAAGTGGGACAAGGATAATCAGGGCAATGACCTGAAGCCTTCGCCCATTGAACAGCCGGAGTGGTGTACCCACGGGCTGTACGACACCAACGGCTACATTTCCGACGAAATGAGCATCTACCTCGAAGCGGGGCAGCACACGCTGACGCTTTTGTCCATGCGCGAGCCGATGCTCCTGCGGTCGATTACGCTCTCCAACCACTCCCGCCCTGCCTCTTATGCGGATGTGAAGGCGGCGGGCGACGCGGCGGGTTATCAGGACGCGACGGGCGTGTCCGTGCGCTTTGAGGCGGAAAACGCCGTCAAGACCTCTTCTCAGATGCTTTATCCCGTGCAGGATCAGTCCAGCGCGGTTGTGTACCCCATGTCGGCGCGGTATCTGCTCAATAACTCCATCGGCAGCAGCTGGAAGAACGCGGGTCAGTGGATTGAGTGGGCATTTGAGGTGCCGCAGGACGGGTACTACGAAATCACGATGGTGGACAAGCAGAACTTCGTCCGCGGCATCGACGTGTACCGCAAAATCATGATTGACGGCGAAGTGCCGTTTGCGGAGTTCAACGCGCAGCCCTTCTCCTACACGCAGACGTGGCGGATAGAAACGCTCTCCGACGAGGACGGAAACGCCTACCGCGTGTACCTGACCGCGGGCAAGCATACCCTGCGCATGGAAGTTGTACTGGGCGATATGGCAAACATCATCGCGCAGGTGCAGGACTGCGTGCAGCAGCTGAACAACATCTACCGTCAGGTCATCTACATCACCGGCGTCGCGCCTGACCAGTACCGCGACTATCAGCTGACGGCGTCCCTGCCGAAGCTGGAGGGCGAACTGCGCGCGGTACAGGCGGACATCGACAGTGCCATTGCCGCGCTGGAAAAGACGGCGGGCAATGATTCCGATAAGCTGACCGTCCTGCGCACGATGAGCGACCAGCTGGACGAGCTGATTGAGGATCAGGAGCGCTTCACCGAGGTGCTTTCATCCTTCAAGACCAACGTCCGCGCGTGCGGCAACTGGATCACGCAGGTGCTGGCACAGCCGCTTCAGGTAGACCGCTTCTACATTCATGCTGCCGACACGCAGCCGAAGCTGGATAACAGCAGCTGGTGGGAGAGCCTTGCGCATGAAACGGAGCGCCTGTATTACTCCTTCATCATCGACTACAACAAGGTCGGCAACGTGGCGGAGGGCGACACGGAGAACGTCGTGCTGACGCTGTGGATCGGCACGGGTCGTGACCAGGCGAACGTCATCAAGTCGCTGATTGACGAGAAGTTCACGCCGGAAACGGGCATTTCCGTCAACGTGCAGCTGGTTGACATGAACACGCTCCTGCGCGCGACGCTGGCGGGCGAGGGCCCGGACGTCGCCATTCAGGTGGCGAACACCAACGGCATCGCGGGCGCGGTGCTGAACACGGGCAACGATACGCCCGTCAACTACGGCCTGCGCAACGCCGTGCTGGACCTGACGCAGTTCGAGGATTTCCCGGAGGTTGCCAAGCGCTTCAACGAGAGCGCCATCATCCCCTTCTCCTTTGACGGCGCGACGTACGCCTTGCCGGATACGCAGACATGGCTGATGATGTTCTACCGCAAGGACATTCTGGCGGAAATTGGGCTGGAAGTGCCGCAGACGTGGGACGAAGTGAAGGTCGCCATGTCCATCCTGAGCAAGAACCAGATGGAATTTGGCATGCTGCCGTCCGAGCAGGTGTTCGCGATGCTTTTGTTCCAGAACGGCGGCCGCTACTACACCGATGACAACGCCGCGTCCGCGCTGGATGAGGACGTCGCCATCAACGTGTTCAAGAAATACTGCGAATACTACACGGATTACAAGCTGGACAAGGAAACGTCCGCTGAAGAACGCTTCCGTACCGGCGAATGCCCGATTATCATCTCCGACTACACGACGTACAACAACCTGCAGGTTTCCGCGCCGGACATCTTGGGCCTGTGGGACTTCACGACCGTTCCCGGTACGGTGCAGGCGGACGGCAGCATTGACCGCTCGACGGGTACGACGGGCCTGGCGGATATCATCATGAGCGCGACGAAGCATCCCGACGAAAGCTGGGAGTTCCTCAAATGGTGGACGAGCACCGAAACGCAGACGCTCTACGGGCGCGAGATGGAATCGCTGATGGGGGCATCCGCGCGCGTCGCGACGGCAAACACCGAGGCGCTGGCGAACCTGTCGTGGCCCATGCGCGACTACCGCGCGCTGGTGGAGCAGATGCAGTATGTGCGCGGCATCCCGCAGGTGCCGGGCGGATACTACACTTGGCGCAACATCAACAACGCGTTCTATACCATCACCACAGATACCGCAACGAACAACACCACCCCGCGCGAGGCGCTGATGGACAAGGTGTACTACATCAACGCCGAAATCAACTACAAGCGCACGGAATTCGGTCTGCCGCTCCATCAGACGGAAGACACGACGAAGGAGGAGTAAGATGAGCAATCCGACCTTGGTGCATGGCAAGCGTCAGTCGCTTGGCAAAACCATCTGGAAGCACCGCGCGTCCTACCTGCTGATGGCGCCGTACTTCATCCTGTTCTTCTTCTTCACTGTGCTGCCGGTGCTGATGGCTATCGGCGTTTCCTTCACGGACTGGAACATGCTGGAGAAGCCGGAGTTCGTCGGCTGGCAGAACTACGTCAAGCTCCTGCTGGATGACGAAATCTTCATCATTTCGCTCAAAAACACGCTGATTTTCGCTGTCATTACCGGCCCGGTCAGCTACATGCTGTGCCTGCTGTTCGCGTGGATTATCAACGAGTTCAACCGCGGGATGCGTACGCTCCTGACGCTGATTTTCTACGCGCCGTCCATCTGCGGCAACGCCTACATGGTCTGGAACCTGATTCTGACCGGCGACCGCTACGGCTATTTGAACGGTATCCTGCTGAACCTCGATATCATCAACGAGCCGATTCTGTGGATGAAGACAGAACAGTACGTTATGCCGATGCTGATTATCGTTCAGCTGTGGCTGAGCCTGGGCACAGGCTTCCTGTCCTTCATCGCAGGCTTGCAGACGGTGGACAAGAGCATGTACGAAGCCGCCGCCATCGACGGCATCAAGAACCGCTGGCAGGAGCTGTGGTATGTCACCCTTCCGGCGATGAAGCCGCAGCTGATGTTCGGCGCGGTCATGCAGATTACGCAGTCCTTCGCCGTGGCGGACATTTCCATCAATCTGGCGGGCAACCCGTCGGTCAACTATGCCGGCGCAACCATCGTCACCCACTTGCTGGACTACGGTTCGACCCGTATGGAGATGGGCTATGCCTGCGCCATTGCGACCATCCTCTTCCTGCTGATGGTCGGCACGAATAAGCTCGTTCAGCGAGTACTGAGAAGGGTGGGTGAGTAAGCATGGCAGAACGGAGAGGTCAGGTGGCTGTCAAGGATTTGCCGCCGAAGCTGCAAAAGAAACTGCGCCGGCAGAGAATCGTGCCGAAGAAAGCCCGCAAGCTCAACCGCTCGATGGCGGGCAACGCGCTGCTGTTCACGCTCATGTTCATCTGCGGCATCTTCATGGCGCTGCCGCTGGTCATGATTATCAACAACGCCCTGAAGCCGCTGGACGAACTATACCAGTTCCCGCCGAAGATTTTTGTGCGCAACCCGAATCTGCGCAACTTCTCGGATTTGTTCATCCTGATGAACGACTCGTGGGTGCCTTTCAGCCGCTACATCATGAACACCATCATCATCACGGTGGCGGGCATGGTGGGTCACGTCATCGTGGCATCGTGGGCGGCGTATCCGCTGGCGAAGGACAAATTCCCCGGCAAGGCGCTGCTGTTCGGCATGGTCGTCCTGTCGATGATGTTCAACTGGACGGTGACGCAGATTCCGCAGTACGCCATCATCTCGTGGCTGCACATCAACAACACCTATCTGGCGCTGATTCTGCCCGCGTGGTCGTTCGGCATGGGTCTGTACCTGATGAAGCAGTTCATGGAGCAGCTGCCGGATTCGCTGATGGAGTCGGCGCGCGTGCAGGGCGCCAACGAATGGCAGATTTTCTGGAAAATCGTTATGCCGAACGTCAAACCCGCTTGGCTGACGCTGGCGATCTTCCAGTTCCAGCAGATGTGGGGCAATACCGGTTCGCTGTTCCTGCGTGACGAGCAATTGAAGCCCATGCAGTACGCGCTCCAGCAGATTACGGCTGGCGGCGTGTCCCGCGCGGGCGCGGCGGCGGCGGTCACGTTCATCATCATGGCGGTGCCGGTGCTGTTCTTCCTGCTGTGCCAGAGCAGCATTCTGGAAACCATGACGACTTCGGGCATGAAGGACTAAGAGAGGGAGGAAAGACGCATGAAAAAAATGAAGAAGTTCCTCCTGACGGCGCTGGCGGCGCTGGTCACTTTCTCCTCCTGCGGGGGAGCGTTGGCGGACACCGAGCTGCCTTACACGACGTACAATTACGACTACTGGGGTTACATCGTGTACACGCCCGCGGCGTATGTGCCGGCGGGGTCAATTACAGGCGCTTCCTTCCAATATAATGGGCAGTCGCTGGGGGCGTTCAAGAACCCGCAGGACTTGTGCGTGGCGCAGGACGGCACGGTGTATCTGGCGGACAGCGGCAACAACCGCATTGTCCTGCTCAGCAGCGACATGACGAAGGTCGTGCGCGTCATCACCGGATTTGAGAATCACGGCGTGGCGGACACCTTCCAAACACCCACGGGCGTGGCAGTCGCCAGTGATGATACGCTCTACATTGCCGACAGCCTCAACCGCCGCGTGGTTGTGCTGAATCCGGATAATACGCTCAACCGCATCATCGAGATTCCGCAATTGTCGGGCAGCGTGAAGGCGCTGGGCGGCGTGACCTACGCCGTCGGGACGCACATCGAGGGCATGGGCGGCCTCAATCAGGAAACCGATGTGGACGGCATGAAGTACCGCACGGAGCGCTTCACGTCCGGCAGCGCCACGGAACTGGCGGACGAGCAGGGTACGACCTATCAGGTCAGCGCCTACGAGAGCACCTTGCAGCCGCTGGTGAAGACGGCGACGGACAGCAAGGGCGCAACCTACGCGATTGCGGAGAACGGCAAGTCCGTCATCCGCACGAACGCGGACGGCTCGACTTTCACTTACGCCCGCTATGACGCGACGACGAACATCGACCTGTTCATCCTGATTGGCCGCCTGATTAAGGGCAACCAGAACATCACCGGCATGTCCGGCCTGATTGGTCTGGCGCTGGACGAGCAGGACAACCTCTACTGCATCAGCGCCAAAACGGTGGTTGTGCTTGACCAGAAGGGCAATATGGTCACAACATACGGCAACTACCGCAATGCGGACGATGCGCTGACCTCCTTCGCGACGATTTCCGAATTCGCGCTGGAAGGCGACAGCGTGTTCATCCGCGACGCGGACAACCACATTGTCGAGCTTGACCGCGCGGGCAGCACGCGCCGCGTGATCGAAAGCAACTGCATCCGCAAGACGGACGCGGACGGCAACATCACCCGCATGACGGGCATGACCGGAGCAGCGGCGGCTTCTTCAGAGGATGAAGAGACGGCGTTCCAGAACATTCTGGGCATTGAGCTGACGGGCGATTACCTGATTGTGGGCGAGAAGAACGGCGAAATCAACGTCATGAAGACCACCGGCAAGCTGCTGGGCACGGTCGAAAATGATTCGCTGCTGCTGCTGGACACCAAAACGGACAGCGTATCCGCCGTGACGACGGTGAAAAACGGCAAGCAGGACGAGCGCCTGACGGAAGTTTCCGCAACGGCGATGGTGGACTCAAACGGCACGCAGCGCCTGTGCGTGAAGGAAAGCACGGGGCGTGTACTGGTGCTGGACGACAACTGGACGGTGCTGCACACGGCGCAGAACAACTGCGTGGAGGTGCAGGACAGAAACGGCGCGGTGACGGAGCGCATCCTCGGCGTGGATGCAGGCGGCGGCTATCAGGCGTTCGCGGAAGTCAGCGGCGTGGAGGGCGTGGCGCTCAACAGCGCAAGCCAGCTCTGCATTGCGGACAGCGACAACCGCCTGATTGTGCTGGACGGCGACAAGAACGTCGCACGCGTGACCGTCAACCCGAACAGCGAAGTGCTGGATGCCAACTTCCTCTTTACGCCCCTGAAAGTCTCTGTGGACTACGCCGGACGTGTCTACTGCATCGCGCAGAACATGTTCGAGGGCATCATGGTCTTTGAGACGAACGGCGACTTCACCGGCTTCTTCGGCACGATTTCCGTTGAAATTACGGCGTGGGAGAAGTTCTGGCGCAAGCTGGCGACGAAGGAAGAACGCTCCAAGCAGCAGCTGTTCATCCCGACGGAATTTACCGGCATTGACATTGACGACGAAGGCTTTGTGTACGCCTCGAACAAGGATACCGCGGGCACGCAGGCGGTTCGCCGCCTGAACCCCAAGGGCGAGGACGTCATCCGCATGGGTCAGACCAAGAACCTTGGCGGCGATATGCAGATTGGCGGAACGTCGCAGTACGCGGGTCCCAGCACGGTTGTGGACGTGGTGTACCGCGAAAAAGGCATCTACTCGCTGCTGGACTCCAAGCGCGGCCGCATCATCACCTACGACCATGAAGGCAACCTGCTTTACATCTTCGGTGGCCTCGGCACGCAGGCGGGCACGATGGAAGCGCCTGTCGCCATTGAGTGCGCAGGGGACAAAATGCTCGCGCTGGACTCCAAGCAAGGCGTAATTGTCGTATTCGGTGAAACGGAGTACGGCCGGCTCATCAACGAGGCGGTTGGGCTGCGCTACGATGGCGACGAGACGCAGGCTGTTGCCCTGTGGCAGGAAGTGCTGCGGATGGACGAGAACAACGAGCTGGCGAACACCGGCATCGGCAAGGCGTACCTGTCCGCGGGCGACAACGAGAAGGCTATGGAATACCTGAAGCGCGGCATGAACCGCGACTACTACTCCGTCGCCTTCAAGCGCTACCGCAACGACGTGCTCAAGAGCAACATCAACTACATTCTGACGGGCATCATTGCGGTCATTGTGGCGATTGTCATTGTGGTCAAGGTGATTCGCCCGCGCAGAAATCAAAAGAATGGAAGGAGGGCATAAGCGATGAAATCACTGTTCAGCAAAGAGAAATGGCAGCAGCTGTTCTACACGGTGTCGCACCCGTCTGACGGCTTCTACTGGATTCGCCACGGCGAAAAGGGAAGCGTCGCCATTGCCATCCTCATGGTTGTCCTCTTCGGTCTGTGCTTCACGCTGAACCGGCTGCTTGCGGGCTTTGTCGTCAACGACATCAACGAGCGGACGGTCAATGCCCTGTGGGAAATGAGCGGCGTATTGATGCTGTACCTGCTGCTGTGCGTGGGCAACTGGTCGATTACCTGCCTGATGGACGGCGAAGGGCGCCTCAAGGACATCGCCATCGCCATCGGCTATTCGCTCCTGCCGATGATTGTGTGCTACATCGCCGCAACCATCGTCAGCCAGTTCGTGGCGGAAAATGAGGAAGCGTTCTACGCCATCATCATCTTCCTCGGCACGGCGTATACCCTCATCATGGCGCTGATTGGCATCATGCAGGTGCACAACTACACGCTGGGCAAAACGCTGCTCACGCTCCTGCTGACGCTGGTGGCAGTGTTCATCATCATCTTCCTGATGATGCTGATCGCGAACTTCATCGGTCAGGTGCTCGGCTTTGTCAAGAGCATCTACACCGAGCTGATTTTCCGAGTTTAAGCGGGGGGTGGAAAGATGAGCGAGCAAACGAAAATCAAGCACAGCCCCGCCGTGGAAGGCAAAAAGCACCACAAGGTACGCTGGATTGTGCTGGCGGTGCTGCTGGCGATTGTGGCGGCAGCGGTTGCGTGGTATCTGATTCGCTTCGAGTTTAACCGGGACTATCAGGCGTACATTGAAGCGCCCGCAGGCGCGGCAGCGCAGTCAGAACTGGCGGCGCTCACGGACGAAAACCCGAATGTCGCCGCGCCTTTCCAGCTGTTTGCGGAAAACGACAACTTGAAGCTCTACGCGGATTTGGAGACGGCGAACGTCGCCATCTACGACAAGCGCAGCGGCGAAACGGTCTATTCCAACCCCGTGGACGCGGATGCGGACAAGGTGGCGAACAAGACCAACAAGAACTACTTGAAGAGCCAGTTCCTGCTGGATTACTACAACGCCGGCTTGACGAGCAGCACCTACGACAGCTACTCGATGAGCGTGGCGCTGGGCAACTTCCGCGCGGCGGCGATTGAGGATGGCATTGCCTTCATCTACGACGTGGGCGTGGACTCCATCCAGTACCTGACGCCCTCCTTCCTGCCGACGGAGCGCTACGAAGGGCTGTATTCGCAGCTGAACGCACAGGCGAAGAAGGCAGCGGACATCGTGTACGAAAAGCGCGACGACGGCTACTGGATCAGCGCAACTGGTGCGAACCGTACCCGCGAAATGGCGCGCGTCTCCAAGGAATTTGTGGCGCTGGGCATGACAAAGGCGGAATACCTTGAAATGGAAGCGCTGGCGGGCAAGGAGCAGGCGGAAACGCTGGGCTTCACCGTGACGCTGGAGTGGCATCTGGGCGAGGACAACGTGGAGGCCAAGCTGCCCGTGAGCGCGATTGAAGAGCGCGGCGGCGGCAAGGTCTACCGCATCCAGCTGCTGCCCTACATGGCGGCGGCGGGCAGCGACGAAAGCGGCTACATGGTTGTGCCGAACGGTTCGGGCAGCCTGATTCGTTTCAACAACGGCAAAAACAGTGCCGCGGTGTACAGCCAGTACGTCTACGATATGGACTTGATTGACGGCGACTACACCCAGACGCAGACGATTCAGTCCGTGCGTCTGCCATTGTGGGGCGTGTGCCGCGAGAACACCAGTGTGCTGGCGACGATTGAAAACGGCGCTTCGCTGGCGGCCATCAGCGCGGATGTCGCGGGGCGCAACAACTCCTACAACAACGCGTTCGCCATGTTCACCCTGCGCGGGTCGGAGCTGCTGTCTCTCTTCGGCGCGGGCGAAACGGCGGAAATGCCTATCGTCGAGGACAACTACTACGGCGAAGACCTCATCATCCGCTACACGTTCCTGACGGCGGAGAACAAGGGGTACAGCGGTCTGGCGAACTACTACCGGGCGCGCCTGATTGCCGAAAACGTGCTTTCTCCGCTGGAAGAGACGGGCGACATTCCCTTCTACTATGATGTGATTGGCGGCGTGAAGGAAACGACCCACTTCATGGGCATCCAGTACCTGCACGTCCGTGCCATGACCACCTTTGATGAAGCGATGGAAATTGCGCAGACGCTGAACAAGGCGGGCATCAAGCATCAGGTGATGAACTTCCAGGGCTGGATGAACGGCGGCTACTACCACGATGTTGCGAACAGCGTGTCCGTGCTGAGGCAGCTGGGCGGCAAAGAACGCCTGGAGAACCTGAACAGCGCAATGGCGCGGCTGGGCGGCGAACTGTACGCCGACGTCGCGTTCCAGAAGGTGACGCAAATCTCCAAGCGCTACATGACGAATCAGGAGACGTCCCGTTACTACGGCGCGGGTTACATTGCGCAGTTCGGCGTGACAAATCCGGCATCTCTGCGGCGCACGTCCGCGCTGGGTTACAGCGAGAACATTTACAACCTGCTCTCCCCGAAGTTCCTGCCGTACTACGTCAGCGGATTCCTGAACAGCACGAAGGATTACTCCTTGAACGGCTACTCCCTCCGCGACCTCGGCAATGAGCTGCACGCGGACAAGCGCCGCACGGAATTCATCAACCGCGAACAGGCACTGATGATTGTTGAAAGTCAGCTGCAGGCGATTGCGGACAGCGGCAAGAATGTCATGGTGTCCGGCGGCAACCTCTACGCCCTGAACGGCGTCAAGCACGTTATCGACGCGCCCCTGACCGCGACGGAGTACGTCATCGTCGACGAAACGATTCCGCTCTACGAGATGATTCTGCACGGCTGTGTGGATTACACCGGTCAGTCGCTGAACACTATCGTGAGCGACGACTGGCAGGCGAAGCTGCTGAAAATGGTGGAATACGGCGCCTCCCCGCGCTACACCTTCACGGCGCAGCAGGCGTCCGACATGAAGTACACGGCGCTGAACAGACTCTACGCCACGACTGCAGAAAACTGGACGGATACCGCGGCGGAACAGTACGCTTACCTGAACGCGGCGCTCGCCTCCGTCAGCGGCGCGCAGATGGTGAAGCACACGATTCTCTCCGATACGCTGCGCAGCGTCGAATACGACAACGGCGTGACCATCTACATCAACTACGGCAGTCAGGATGCGCAGGCGGGCGGCGGGACTGTTCCCGCAAAGGCGTATCTGGTCACAGGAGGTGCAAACGAATGAAAAAGCTGCATATCTCCATGGCGGGAAAGCGCGCCGTTAACGGCTATCTTTTCATTCTGCCGTGGCTGCTGGGTTTCCTGCTGTTCTATGTGCGCAGCCTGTACATGACGGTGGAATTCTCCCTGAGCGACCTGACTGTGCTGAGCACGGGCGGCTACAATCTGGAATTCGTGGGGCTGAAGAACTACTACGAGGCGTTCTTCTCCCATGCGTCCTTCAAACAGACGCTGACGACCTCCATCGGCAATATGCTCATTGACGTGCCGCTGATTATCTTCTTCTCCCTGTTTGTCGCCATGATGCTCAACCGCAAGATGAAGTGCCGCGGCTTAGTTCGCGCCATCTTCTTCCTGCCGGTGCTGCTGGGCGCGGAAGCGGTCAGCAATGCGCTGTCGCTGGCGGCGCAGATGATGGCAGGGGGTCTGAGCGGCACGAGTGCGGACATGGCGGCGGCATCGGCATCCTCCGGCACGATGAACATGGATTACCTCATCGACCTGTTTGCGCAGCTTGCCCTGCCGGATGTGGTGCTGGATTACATCGTCGGCGCGGTCGACCGCATCAGCGATATCATTCAGGCTTCCGGCGTGCAGATTGTGCTGTTCATCGCGGGCTTGCAGTCCATTCCTTCCTCGCTCTACGAAGTGGCGAAGATTGAGGGCGCGACGGGCTACGAAACGTTCTGGAAAGTCACGTTCCCGATGGTGATGCCGCACATCATCACCTGCACGATTTACACCATCGTCGATGCGTTCAGCAAATCCGAGGTGGTCAAGCTGGCATACAGCACGGCGTTCACCGAGAGCCGGTACGGGCTGTCCTCCGCGTTCAGCGTGGTTTCGACGCTCATCACCTGCGCCCTGCTGGGCGTCGTGGTGTACTTCATCGGCAAGCGCACCTTCTACTACAATTAAGGCGAAGGAGAGTGAAAAGCAATGGAAAAATGGCGCGCATTTCGCAATTCTCCCCGCTATGAGGATGCCAAGGGCGGCGTAGTCAAAAAAGGCAAGAACCTGCTGATGACGATTTTGCAAATTATCCTCATCGTCGGCATCTCCTACGTCATCCTGTCTCCGGTCATCGGCATTGTTGCCCAGTCCTTCTTCTCCGACGCGGACTCGGCGAACCCGATGGTCTACACCATCCCGATTGAAGGCACGCTGGAGCGCTACACGACGGTCATCACGCAGATGGACTATTTCCGCACGCTCGGCAACACGCTGATTTACACCGTCGCGCTGACGCTGATTCAGGTGCTGATTTGCTCGATGGTCGGCTATGGCTTCGCGCGGTTCGACTTCCCGCTGAAAAAGCTGCTCTTCGGCTGTGTTGTGCTGATGATTGTCATCCCGAATCACACCATCATGCTGCCGCAGTATATGACGTTCCGCAGCATGGGCTTGATGAGCGAGGCAACCCCGATGTATATCCTGACGCTCTTCGGCACAGGGCTTCGCGCGGGTTTGTTCATCTACATCTTCAACCAGTTCTTCCGCGGTCTGCCCAAGGAAATTGAGGAAGCGGCGTTTGTTGACGGCGCGGGAACGTGGTACACCTACTTCCGCATCATGCTCGTCAACGCCATGCCCGCCGTCATCACGGTGACGGTGTTCTCGCTGGTCTGGCAGTACACGGATTCCTTCTACAGCCAGCTGTTCCGCATTCCGACGGACATGCTGCTGGCGAAGCGCCTGTCCACACTGCAGAACAACATCTCCGCGAACCTCAAAATCATGAACGTCCGCATCCAGCGGCTGTATGTTGATGCCGGCGTTGTGCTGACAATTCTGCCGCTGCTGATTCTGTATCTGCTGCTCCAGCGCCGCTTCATTGAGGGTGTTGAGCGGTCGGGTATCGTAGGCTAACGGCGTTAAGTAAATTCGGGATTACAACAAGGCTTCCGAAAACCGAATAAAAACGACAAAATTCGCCCGTAAAGCCGGTCGACAGCAGTGCAAACGCGAACACACTTGCTTGAAACTGTGCTTTATGGGCGAATTGATTCCCTCGAAAACATTTTCCGGAGAAATTTTCGCAAAAAAAGTTGAGAAAATTTGCTGAAACAGCTGATTTACCGGTTGACTAACGGTATAGTTTTGTGATATGATAAAGCGGAACGGAAATGGGAAATCTGGTGCAAAAATCGCCGGTATGACGGCACGAGTTTCCTGCTTCCCCGACGGCGCGTCCGTCGGCAACGTTGCAATGGTTACACCAAGGAACCAAGTTCCGGGAAGGAACATGCTTTAAGGAGGTCATCCAAGTGAAGAAGGTTGTTTCTGTTCTGCTGGCTGCGGGCATCATCGCGACGACGGGTGCGTTCGCAGAGAACGCTGGCGTGACGAGTCCGGCTGCGTCGCCTGTGTCGTCTCCCGTGGCGGGTGCTGTCAGCAGCATCATTGACTTTGCCGACGGCGGCTTCGGCTTCCTCGGTCTGGACACGACGCTGGGCAACGCCGATGCGAGCGAACTGAGCGTTGTGGACTACAACGGCGGCAAGGCGCTGTGTGTCAGCCCGGCGGCTGCCGGCAAGGTGCCGTATGTGTCGCTGAACGTGGAAGGCCTGCTGGGCGAAAACCTGAGCCGTCTGGCGAAGATTACCTTCGATGTCGGCGTGGAACTGGGCACGGACGGCAAGTTCTATGCGCAGTCCGGCAAGGTGTACATGGTCAACGGCGAGGACAGCTCCAAGCAGTCCGCCGACTGGTCAGTCTACATGGAACGCAAGAACCCGAAGACGGCGGTCGTGACCGTTCCTGCGGGCGCGTTCGTGGCGGGCCGCGGCGATACGCTGCAGTTCTCCAAGGAAGTGGACAGCTTCATCGACTCCAAGAAGTTTGACGGCGAAGCGCCGCGCGACTTCTACCTGACGAACATCCAGTTCTTCGACGCGGAAGGCAACGTGCTGCCTGTGGATACCACGGCGGAATGGGTTGCGCCGGTGACGGAAGAAGATCGCTCCTACCTCTACGACGTGGCGAACGCGGTGGAGTTCCCGAACTTTGCGTACGAAGGCGGCGGCTGGAGTCAGGACGGCGCGGAAATGCCGCAGGAATTCCTTGATGCGCTGGTGCCCGGTTCTGTGATTGAAATCAGCTACGAATCCGAAGACGGCACGATGTGGATTGTCCTGCCGGACGCGGCGGCAGGCTGGTCGCGCGTTGCCAATGACGGTTCTGCCGCCATCAACAACAGCAAGAATACCTGCCAGATTACCTATGAGCAGATTGCGGCTGTGTGCGGCGAAGATAAGTCCACCTGGGGTGCGAAGCTTCAGTGCGAAGCGGCGAGCGCGTGGAAGGTCTACTCCGTGAAGGTTGGCCAGAAGGTCGCCCGCAAGGTCGCAACGCCCGTTGCTTCCTTTGATGGATTCTCCTGCGAAGGCGGCGCGTGGTCTCAGAATGGCTTCGACATCCCGCAGAACGTGCTGGATGCCCTCGTACCCGGCACGGCGCTGCAGATTGACTTTGAATCCGAGGACGGCTCGATGTGGATTGTCATGCCGGATTGTACGGCGGGCTGGATGCGTGTGGCGCAGGGCGCGGCGAGCATCTCCGGCAGCAAGGCGTACATCACCTATGAGCAGATTGTCGAAGCCTGCGGCGAGGACAAGGCCGGCTGGGGCGCGCGGATGCAGTGCGAAGCGGGGAGCGCGTGGAAGGTCTACGCGGTGTCCGTGGTGAAGCTGACGGAAATGGTCGGCAGCCACAACAATGTGGAATTCGCGGGCGCGGCGTGCGAAGGCGGCGCTTGGGGTCAGACCGGCACGGAAATGCCGGAAAATATCGTGGCGGCGCTGGTGCCGGGCGCGGTCATCAATATCTCCTATGAATCCGAAACGGGCAACATCTGGATTGTCCTGCCGGACGCGGCGGCGGGCTGGTCCCGTGTGCAGCAGCAGACGGCGGCGACCGACGGCAAGACGGCGCAGATTACCTACGAGCAGATTGCGGCGGTCTGCGGCGATGATGTTTCCACCTGGGGCGCGCGGATGCAGTTTGAATCCGACGGCGCGTGGAAGGTCTACGCGGTGACGGTCGGTCAGTCCAAGTAATCAGTCTATTCAGTCGTCGGGCGGCGGGGGATAACACCCCGCTCCCCGCGGCTCGTTCAGAAAAAAACAACATAGGAGGTTCGACACACAATGAAAAAGTTTGCTGCTCTCCTGCTCGCACTGACGATGGTGCTGGGCATGGCGACCATCACGGCGAGCGCGGAAGGCTCCGAGCGCGTCATCACCATCGGCACGACGTGGGATCTTTACTGGGACTCCTTCGATGGCTCCATCGAAGATAACCCCTATTACAGCGGCACCACCGCGGACGAAATGATGTTCGCGAAGGTGAAGCAGATTGAAGACAAGTGGAACGTCAAGTTTGAATATATCAACCTGACCTACGCGGGCGCGAAGGAATCCATCAACACCTCCGTTCTGGCAGGCACGCCGGACGTGGACGTGTATATGCTGGACCTTGCGCTGGCTGCTCCGGCGGCGGCGAACGGCTACGTCGTTGACCTGCGCGACATTCTGCCCGCTAACAACGCGGTGATTCAGGGCACGGACGCTGTGCTGTCCTACATCGACACCGGCAGCGGCGCTGTGCAGCTGCTGTGCGCCAACAACGCGGAAAACATGGTTGGCTCCACCATGCCGCTGGCGTTCAACCTGCAGATGATTGAGGACGCGAACCTTGAAGACCCGCGCGATCTGGTCGAACGCGGCGAATGGACTTGGGAAAAGTTCCGTGAGTACTGCAAGGCGCTGACGAAGGACACCGACGGCGATGGCAACATCGACGTGTACGGCTTCGGCGGCTGGCCGGGAGACTACTTCATGAACTTCGTCATGTCCAACGGCACGAACGTGGCGGCAACCGCGACCGAGAATCTGTCTTCTCCTGAAGTCGGCGAAGTCCTCCAGTTCATCCAGGATCTGAACCTCGTGGACAAGGTGATGTACCCCATTCCGGAAGAAAACGGCTGGGACGTCTGCCGCTGGCTGTACCGCGACGGCAAGGTTGCCTTCACCCCCATCGCGGCGTGGATTATGGACTCCAACAAGGACTATGCGTTCCAGTCCCCCGACAGCCCGACCCTTGATTTCGACATGGTGTTCGTGCCGTGGCCTGTTGGCCCGCACGGCGACGCGGAAACCAACGCCCAGAAGGTGACGGCAAATTCCTGCTACGTTATCCCGGTTGGCGTGGAAGATCCGGAACTGGTCTACAACGTGCTGTATGACCTGCTCAACTGGTACAACTACGATCCCAACAGCGAAGACGGCGGTGCTGCTGCGCTGGCCATCCGCGATGACCCCGAAACCCTCGGCTGGTGGTACGGCGTGACCGCGAAGGACATCGACCTGCAGGACTACAACTTTGAAATCATGATGGAAATGGGCCGCCATCAGATGGTCGACAACTACAACAACCTCGGCACTGAGCTGCCCCTGCGTGAGTTCATCAATGGTGAATACACCACCGCTCAGCTTCAGGAAACCTATCGCCAGACCATTCAGGATGCTATTGACGGCATTCTGGGCAAGTAATCCCTGTCTCTCTGACCTCCATCGTGGGTTCGCCTGCGGTGGAGGTCTTTTCGCTTCATGCAAAGCCCTGTCCTTGACAAGAACCACTGAATCGGCTATGATGAAATCAAACGCAAAAGGAGAAAACCCCCATGTGGACACAGCTGCCGGGCGAAAAGCGAATCGCCCTTGATGATGAAAATCTCCAGTATACCGGACGTATTGATTTTGCTGACCCGCAAAACCCTGTGTTTCTCTTTACCGCCTCGTTCGTCCGCTTCCGCATGACCGGCCATCATCTCCGCGTCGTGCTGACGAATACGCACCACCTTTGGGAGAACCGCCTCGGCGTCGTCATCAACGGCGAACAGTTCGGCGTGCTGCTGGACTGGGACGCGCTGAACGTCATCGACCTTTCTGCTCACCTCCGCGACGGCGAGAACGACGTGATGCTCTTCAAGCGGCAGGACAGCTGCTACAAGATGACGCTCCACGCGCTGCTGATTGACGAAAACGCGACGCTCCTGCCGCCGCCCGCGCGCCCGAATCGACGCATCGAGTTCTACGGTGACAGCGTGTCGGCAGGCGAAGTCAGCGAAGTGACGGAGTACGCCGGGAAGATTGACCCGCCCGACCATCAGGCGCGGTATAATAACGTATGGTTCAGCTATGCGTGGCAGACGGCGCGGCTGCTGAATGCCGAAATCAGCGACATTGCGCAGGGCGGCATTGCCTTGCAGGACGGCAACGGCTATTTCTTTGATACGGGGATGCTGTCCTGCTGGGATAAGCTGGCGTACAACCCGTTCTTCCACGATGAAAAGCCGTGGGATTTCAGCCGCTTCACGCCGCACGTCGTTGTCGTCGCGATTGGGCAGAACGACTCCGCCAAGCGCAACTTTATGGCGGAGGACTACAACGGCGAACAGGCGAAGCGCTGGCGGAGCGACTACGCAGGCTGGATTCGCGCAATTCGTGGAAAATATCCGCACGCGCATATCCTGCTGACGACGACCATCATGGCGCACAGCCCTGAATGGGACGACGCGATTGAAGAAGTGTTCCGCGAACTCGGCGACGAGAAGGTGCATCACTTCCTCTATCCGAAGAACGGCTGCGGCACGCCGGGACACGTCCGTGCGAACGAAGCAGCGGAAATGGCAAAGGCACTTGCGGCGTATATCGAAGCGATTCCGAACGTCTGGCAGGAGAATGCAGAATGAACGTACAGGTAAATCAAAATGAACGGCTGATTCGCCCGTCCGACCCGGCGATTCGCTACACGGGGCGCATTGATGACAGCAATCCGGACGCGCCCTTCCTCATCTACGTCTGTTCACAGGTGGAATTTCGCGTCACGGGGCGCGTCCTGCGCGTGTTTATCGAAAATATCCACTCATTCTATGAAAACCGCCTCGGCGTGATGATCAACGGGGTGGAATCCGCCGTACTGCTGGAAAACGGCGAACAGGTACTTGACCTCTCCGACCGCATGTCAGACGGCGAAAACCATGTGCTGCTCTTCAAGCGGCAGGATTGCTGCCATGCGCTGGTGCTGCACGGGTTCGCCGTCGCGGGAGATGCGGAGCTGCTGCCCCTGCCGCCGCGCCCGAAGCGCCGCATGGAGGTTTACGGGGACAGCGTGTCCGCCGGGGAGGTGTCCGAAGCGGAATTTGCCTGCGGGCAGGTAGACCCCGAAGGGCACAACGGGCGGTACAGCAACGGCTACTTGAGCTACTCGTGGCAGACGGCGCGTCTGCTTGGCGCGGAGCTGCACGACATTGCGACCGGCGGCATGGCGCTGGAGGATGGAACCGGCTATTTCTTCGGCCCGGACTACATCGGGATGCTCTCGTCGTGGGACAAGCTCAACTACTATCCGCCGTTCGGCGCAAAAACCGACTGGGATTTCAGCCGCTACACGCCGCACGTCGTCGTCGTCGCGATTGGGCAGAACGACGCGAACCCGGTCAATTTCATGGCGCAGAACTACGACTGCGACGCCGCGAAGCACTGGCGGAGCGCCTACGCGGGTTGGATTCGCGCGATTCGGGCGAAGTATCCGCACGCGCAAATCATCCTGACGACGACGATTCTGGGGCATGACGCCGCGTGGGATCGCGCGATTGATGAGGTGTGCCGCGAGCTGTCTCAGACGGATGGGCGCGTGCATCATTTCCTGTACAGCAAAAACGGCTGCGGCACGCCGGGGCATATCCGCGGCAGTGAAGCGGCGGGCATGGCGAAGGAATTGGCGGGGTTCATCGAGACGCTGCCGGACGTGTGGGAAGACTAAATTCGGAATGCGGAATAAAACGGGGGTGTGAATCGTGATTTCTGTGGTGCTGCCAGCGTATAATCGAAGGAATACTGTCCGAAAAGCGGTCGAGAGCGTCCTGAATCAGACGGAACGGGATATCGAGTGCATCGTCGTCGATGACGCTTCGACCGATGACACGGCGGGGGTGCTGACGGAAATCAATGATTCGCGCCTGCGCATCATCCGCCTGACGGAAAACAGCGGCGCGTGCCACGCGCGGAATGTCGGCGTTCAGGCGGCAAAGGGAGAGTACATCGCCTTTCAGGACAGCGACGACTGCTTCCACCCCGACAAGCTGGAGCGGCAATTGGCGTTCCTGCAGGAGACGGGCGCGGATGTCGTTTTCTGCGGCATGAACCGTATCTGCGGGCAGCAGATGGAGGCTTTTCCAGCGTATGTGCCGGATAAGTGTATTAACCGGATAGACTTGCTGGAAGCAAACCTTGCCAGTACGCAGTGCATTTTCGGCAAGGCGGAAGTATTTCGCAGCACGCCGTTTGACGAGGACATGCCGCGCCTGCAGGACTGGGCGCTGATGCTTGAACTGGCGAAAAAGTACATTGTGCGCGGCGAGGCGACCCCGCGGGTGGATGTGTACGTTCAGCCGGACAGTCTGTCCAATCAGCCGAAGAAGCTGTTTCCGGCACTGCGGCGGATTTACCTGCGCTACGCCGAGACCATCAATGCAATTTGCCCGGAGCACTGGACGATCATCCTCACACAGGCGGCGGAGCGCATCGGGGAAGAGGCGTGGCATGGCGAACTGCTGGAGAATGCGCCGGAGTGCGTGGTGCGCCCGGAGCAGATTGCGTCGATGGGGAACATTGTGCTGGGGCAGGGCGGCGAATATCCGCAGGGTAAAATCCTGCTGACGCGCAACCTGTCTGATATGCAGGAGGTGCGCGACAGATGCTACTATCTGCCGCGAAATCTGCTTGGCAAGGCGCTGAAGGAAAGTCTATCGGTGGAAATCGCGGGCAGGACGGCGGTGCATCCGCTGCAGCGGCTGTCGGCGATGCTGTGCGGCTGGCTGAATCATCAGGAAGCGTGGGAAACTGTCACGCAGATTTATGCAGAAGAGGAAATCATTGAGACGCTGGCGGCGGATCAGCTGATGGAAATGCCCCTGTGGGCGCGCGTCATCCGGCAGGCGGGACGGAAGAAATTGCCGGACAAGCCGATTCGCCGCGTTGCCGCGTATTACCACAACGTGCATGGCGGCGGGGTACAGCAGGTGACGGCGAAACTGCTGCACGTTTGGTGGGAAATGGGGCTGGAAGTCACGCTGATTACGTCGCAGCAGCCGAACGAGGAGGATTTCCCGCTGCCCAAGGGCGTACGGCGCGTGGTGATTCCGCCGTTTGACCCGTTCGACTGGGAGAGCCGGAGCGCGCATGTGCGGCGCTTGGCGGAGGTGGCGCGGGAGGTTGACCTCGTGGTAGACCACGCGTGGGCTGACCCGATGGTTCTCTTTGACGTGCTGGCGATTCAGTCCGCGGGTGCGAAGGTGCTGCTGCACACACACAGCGTCTTTTCTATGACGCTTCTCAAGCGCGAGCTGCACGACCGCTTCCAGTGCCTGCCGGATGTGGCGGCGATGGCGGATGGCGTGGTGGCGCTGACGCCGGCGGATGCGTGCTACTGGCGGCAGTTTTCGCCGCGGGTGTTTGAGACACGCAACCCGATTGATGTTGCGGATGTGCCGCTGAACGCGCTGGGCGGGCGGACAATGCTCTGGGTGGGACGCAATTCGCCGGAGAAGCGCCCGATGGATGCAATCAAGGCGGTCATGTGGATTGGCGATCGCGTGCCGGGGGCAAAGCTGATCATCATGGGCGGCGGATTCGAGCACGAGGCGGAAATGAATTGGCTGAAGAACGTGGAGTACGTCGGATATCATCAGGATACGGAGGAAATTTTCCGGCAGGCGGATGTTTTCCTCTGCACAAGCGAGTATGAAGGTTTCAGCCTGACGATGGCGGAAGCGCAGGCGCGCGGCATCCCGTGCGTAACATACGACATGGCGTATCTGCCGATTTTGCAGGGCGGCGGGCATGTGGCCGTGCCGATGGGGGATGCGGACGCGCTGGCAAAAGCGGCGGCGGACTTGCTGCTGGACGCATCGCGCCGGGCGGCATTGGGGCAGGAGGCGCGCAAGAACGTGGAGCGCCTCTGTATCGACCAGACGGCGAAGTGGACGGAAATCTTCGCGCAGATGGCGGAGGCAAAGGGCAGTGCGCACCCGGACGCGGCAGTACAGCAGATGGTGTCCGCCCTGTCCGAACACGCGCTGCGGCAGGAGAAGGAGATCGTTTTCCACGAAATCGAGAAGCCGGAATTTATCCCGATGCCCAAACACGGCCCGTTCAAGCTGTTAAGAAAGAAACTTGCAACGGCGTGCAAACTGCTGCTGGTTGGCAAATGAGCGCATAACATTCCCGTCCGCTGGGCATCCTCACCATGAGGTGATGAATATGCACAGAGGGCATCCGCTGCTGTGCGGGACGCTGCTGGGCTTGACGTGGACGCTCTTGTCGCTGCTGTTTCAGGGCGCGGACTGGCTGGCGGCGTGGTCGCTGGAACGCGAGGGCGCGGCGCTGCTGGGGATGACGGCGGTTGGTGCGCTGATTGCCGCTGTGCCGAAGCTGCTGCGGAATCGGGGCAGTTACTGGGCGCGTGAGAGCGCTCTTGGGTGCGCCGGGGCATTTCTCTGCGGCATCGGCATGATGATGGGGCTGCACTTGGCGGGCAGCGGACGCATCGTATCGGCAATGCTGGAGGGCAGCACGGGCGCGTTCGGGTTTGTGATAATGGCATGGATTGCGGGCTGCGTGACGGCGCTGCTTGCAGGAAGGCGGCGCGCATGAGGACGCTGCTAATCCCTGCATCGTGCGGGCTGCTGCTGGGAATGTCGCTTTCGGCGGCACGACTGATATCGCCCGATGGACTGCGTGACACGCTGCGCTTTCGCCCGTCCCATGCGCTGAAGGCGGCGCTGTGGGCGCTCGGCACGGCGATTGCGGCGATGGCGCTGCTATGCTGGCTGGCGGTGATGGATATCGACCGCATTGTGCCCCTGCCGCTTCACGCGGGGACGCTGGCTGGCGGAATGCTGTTCGGCGTGTGCGCGGCGCTGTGCGGCTTTACGCCGGGGACGGCGCTGACGGGAATTGCGTCGCGGAAGCCGATGCGTGCGCTGTGTGCGGCGCTGGGGTGTCTGGCGGGCGCGTGGCTTGTGCAGTATGTGCCAACAGAAGCGATTCGCGGACTCTGGGAAGCGCCTGCGGGGACACTCTTCCGCATGACACTGACCGAGCCGTACTGGTTTGGCGGCGGATTTCTTCGGCAGGGGTGCATCGGGCTGGCGCTGATGCTGCTGGGGCTGCTGATGCCGTCGGGCGTGCGCTGGACGCGGGAAGTTCCGCCCGAAAAGCCGACGGAATCGGCCGAGCCGGAGACGTTCGTCGCGCTGCTGCCTGGGGAAGAGCCGATGGTGGTCGAAATTCCGCCAGAGGATGCGGAGATAGACGACGAGCTGCATCATCTCCCGCCGGAGGACGAGGTGGAGGAAATCGACGGCTTGCCGGAAGAAGAAAATCCGGATGAACCAACAGGTATTCTTCCAGATGAAGAAAACATGGGAGCAGAAACGTTGGAGATAGACGACGAGTTACATCATCTTCCGCCGGAGGATGATGTGGAAGAAATTGACTGATAGCAAAAAGGCGCGACATTCGCAAGAAAAATGACGTATGGCATGAAAAATTCAAAAAAGCCGAATTTTCGACAGATGTAACCTTTTGCGGAAAAAACGAAAATTCATCAAAAAAAAAGCGGAAAATGTACTTGCAACAGAGGGCGCAAATGTGATATGATACAAGGGATAAAAGGAGGGGAAAGTGCAATGGGGCATGTGCAGATTAACCTTTTTGGCAGTTTCCATGTGGAACGGGACGGGAAATCTGTAGATGAGCAGCTGGCGCGTTCCCCCAAAGGGATGCTGCTGATGCAGTATCTGATTCTTGCGCCCCGACAGACGGCGGAAGCAAAGACGCTGATGCAGGTAATGTGGCCGGAGGAAAACTCAACCAGCCCCGATACGGCGCTCAAAACGCTGATTAGTCGTCAGCGCGCGCTGCTGCGGGAAATCTCCCCCGAACTGGCAATGTGTCTGGTGACGGTGCGCGGCGGGTATCGCTGGGTGTGTCCGCCGGAAGTGTCGGTGGATGTGCTGGAATTCGAGGAAATGCTGGCGCGGATGAAGCTGCCGGGGGGTGCCACGCCATCGGAAGAAATGCTCATGCGGATGCTCGTGCTGTATCAGGGGCGCTTGCTGGCGGATCAGCAGCCGCAGCCCGCGTGGCTCTACAACCGCAGCGAACGGCTGCACCAGCAATTTCTGCAAACGGTGGATAGTCGGTTGGCGCAGCTGCAGCAGGCGGGGCATGTGCACCGCTATGTGGCGCTGGTGCGGCGCGCGATTGATGCTGATCCGACAAACGAGGCCCTGCAGCAGCGGCTGATTGAGGGCTTGCGCCAGACCGAGCGCGATACCGACGCTGACCAGCAGGTGGAGCTTGCCGCGCGCCTGAACAGCGCCGCGCGCGACGAGATGATGGCGGATTACTATGACCGCATCCAGCGGGCGAACCGTGCCTTAGAGACGGGGCTGGTGCAGTTCAAGGAAGAATTGATGCGCGGGGAGGACAACAACCGCGCGATTGTCTGCGACCGGCGCGTGTTTCGGTCGCTGTTCTGTTTGCAGCGGCGCGGCATGGAGCGCACCGGCGGTCATGCGCTGCTGGGCATTCTGACGCTGACGGAGCTTGACCCGGCGAGCGAGAAGCGGGAAGCCGCACTGAACGGTTTGGTGAAGATCATGCTGCTGAATCTGCGCCGCGGCGATGTAATTACCCGGCTGGACGAAAGCACGATTGCCATGTTCCTGCCCAACGCTGACGAAAGCGCGGCGAACATCATCATCGACCGCCTGAAGCGCTCGTTCTATCTGCAATTCCCGTCCACTGGGCGGACGCTCAGCTGTGCGATTTCGGCCATCAGCGTGGAAAAAACGAAGCCGGAACAGCGATAAAGTGAATCATCAGAAGGCAGACGCGAGGGTGTCTGCCTTTTTTCGTGGGGGGAAAATAATGAGCAATTCGCAATGATAAATTCAGCCATCAGAAAAAGCCCCTTCGCCGCAAAGGACGAAAGGGCTTTTTGCGTTGCAATTACTTGGCGTACTCCATCGAGCGCGTTTCGCGAATGACGTTGACGCGAATCTGACCCGGATACTCCATTTCCTTCTCGATGCGCTTGGCAATTTCCTTGGCGAGAATCTTCGTGCCATCGTCGGTCACGTCGTCGGGCTTGACCATGATGCGCACTTCGCGGCCGGACTGAATCGCGTAGCACTTCTCGACACCGGGGAAGGAGGTTGCAATCTCCTCCAGCTTCTCCAAACGCTTGATGTAGTTTTCGAGGCTCTCGCGGCGCGCACCCGGACGAGCTGCGGAAATCGCGTCCGCCGCCTGAACCAGCACGGCTTCAACCGTCTGCGGTTCGACATCGTTGTGGTGGGCGAGGATGCAGTGGACGACATCGGGGCTCTCATGGTACTTGCGAGCCAGTTCGCCGCCGAGGGTGACGTGCGTGCCTTCCGCCTCGTGGTCAACTGCCTTGCCGATGTCGTGCAGCAGACCTGCGCGCTTGGCAAGCTGAACATCCGCGCCCAGTTCCGCAGCCATCAGACCCGCCAGATGGCTGACCTCGATGGAGTGCTTCAGGACGTTCTGTCCGTAGGAAGTGCGGTACTTCAGGCGGCCCAGCAGCTTGACCAGCTCGTGGTGGATGCCGTGCTGATTCGTCTCGAAAACAGCGGCTTCACCGGCTTCGCGAATCTGGTTTTCGACTTCCTTCTTCGCCTTCTCGACCATCTCTTCGATGCGGGCGGGGTGGATGCGGCCGTCGTTAATCAGGCGTTCGACTGTCAGACGGGCGATTTCACGGCGAATCGGGTCAAACGCGGACACGATGACGGCTTCGGGCGTATCGTCGATGATGATGTCCACGCCCGTCGCCGTTTCCAGCGCGCGGATGTTGCGACCCTCGCGGCCGATGATGCGGCCCTTCATGTCGTCGTTCGGCAGAGCGATGACGGACACGGTGCTTTCCGCCACATGGTCGGAGGCGCACTTCTGAATCGCCAGCGCGATGATGTTGCGCGCCTTTTTCTCCGCTTCTTCCTTGGCGCGCGCTTCAATGTCGCGCACGGATGCCGCCGCGTCGTGGAAGGCTTCCTTCTGCACACGGTCGATGATGATCTGCTTCGCTTCGTCCTGCGTCATGGAGGCGATGCGCTCCAGCTCTGTGTTCTGCTTGGCGACAAGGGCTTCCGCCTCATCGTGCAGGCGGACGGTGTCCTCCTGCTTGCGTTCCATCAGGTCGCTGCGCTTCTTCAGGTCGTTCTCGCGGTCATCAAGGCTGTCCGAACGCTTGTCCAGCGACGCTTCGCGCTGCACCAGACGATTTTCGCTCCGCTGCACCTCGGCGCGGCGTTCACGAATCTCGTTCATCTCGCGGTTGTTATCCGCCTTTTCGCGGTCAATCTCATCCTTAGCCTTGAGAATTTCCGCCTTGGCTTCCTGCACCTTTTCCTTTTTGTAGTCGTCTGCTTTGCGCTTGTAGTCATCCGCCTTGCGGACGGCATCCTCGTACAGGCGCTTGGCAGTTTCCTCGCTGCGGTTGATCTTTTCTTCGACCATCTTCTGCCGGTAGGTGTAGCCTGCGAAGCCGCCGCCGGCACCGACGAGCAGGACAATCAGAATCCATACGATGGTTGGCACTGAATGGTTTCCCCCTTTCAATTTTTGCTGAAAATTCAGTTGCGAAGAAGTTGATGCGACCGACGCAAAAAAGCCGTCGGGGAGGCGATTTTCCCCATACGGCTGTACGCTGCAAATTCGACACACGCAGTCCGAAAACATCCCGCGCATCCGCATGGACAGGCAGGACGAACAGACGGCAAAACCATATCAGTCAACACACTGCCGCCGGACGACATATCGTCGCAGCAGGCAGAAAAACAACGCTCTGACGAAGGGAATACGAGGTCAGAAATATCACCGCAGGGCGCATGAAAACAGGCGCACTTGTGATGACAGGCGCGTTTCGGAAAGGATGCATCCTCCCCAATCGGGGAAAAGCACCGAAAAGGCGAATCAGCAGACACGCTGCCCATCCGCATTGACTGGTCAAACAGCCGAAGCGCCGCGAAAACTGCACGAAAACGGCGAAAATCCGCAGGCGCTTGAAAGCAATCAGGCGTCTATCGAAAACAGCACGGGCGCGGTTGGAAAAACATTTCGGACGCGCCACAGCCGGTCACTTCCTATTTTACAATCAAATAATGCTTCTGTCAAGGGAAAACGGCGCGTTCTTTGCCGAATGCAAAAAGTTTATTTTGCGGGACTGGACAAGGTGCGCGCAATCCGTTATAATCAAGGGAGAAGATTCCTTATGAAAGGATGAGTTCGATGAAGCAGATTGCAAGAGAACGATTTGAAACCGCTTGGCTGAGCAACCCGGAAATTTTCAGCGTCCATGAGTTGCCGGATTGCTCCGATCATGCCTTTTATGCGACGATGGCGGAGGCAGACGCGGATGCGTCCTCTTTGGTGAAATCGCTGGATGGCGCGTGGAAGGCGCATTTTGCCATGAATCCCTCGGAAGCGCCGGACACGCTGCTGACGAGCGCCGCGCTGGATGAAACGCTGCGGGAAATTCAGGTGCCGTGCGAATTTCAGATGGAAGCGCCGGAGTGGGATCCGCCGCACTACGTCAATACGCAGTACCCGTGGGATGGACACGAAGCCTTGCAAGCGCCGCAGGTGAGCGAAGTCTACAACCCGACGGTGACGTGCATCCGACACTTTGCTTTGTCCCTGCCGCAGGTGCAGCAGCGTACCGTGCTGCATTTGGCGGGCGTGGAAGCAGCGGTGCTGGTTTACGTCAACGGGCATGAAGTCGGCTATGCGGAGGACAGCTTCACACCGCACCGCTTCGACCTGACCCCCTACGTCCACGTCGGGGAAAATCGGCTGGCGCTGCGCGTGTTCAAGCGCTGCACGGGCAGCTGGATGGAGGATCAGGACTTTTGGCGGTTCAGCGGCATCCACCGCAGCGTGTCCCTGCACTTCTACCCCGAAACGCATCTCTACGACCTGCGCGTCCGCACACCGCTGACGGACAACTACACCCGCGCGACGCTGGAAACGCGCCTGCGGGTGATGGGCGCGTCGCTGGGCAAGGCGAAACTGACGCTGACGGACAAAGCGGGCAAGACGCTCTGGGCGGCGGAGAAGCCGCTGACGGCGCTGGAAAGCTATGTCAGCGCGGAGATTCCCGGCGTGAAGCTGTGGAGCGCGGAAGAGCCGAATCTCTACACGCTGACCGTCGTGCTGACGAATGCGCAGGGGCAAGTGACCGAAGTCTGCCGGACGAAAGTGGGCTTCCGCCAGTTCGAGATGAAGGACAAAATCATGTGCCTGAACGGCAAGCGCATCGTGTTCCACGGCGTCAACCGCCACGAATTTGACTGCGACCGCGGGCGCGTGATGACGCATGGCCTGCTGATGCGCGACATTCGCGACATGAAGGCGATGAATATCAACGCCGTGCGCACCTGCCACTATCCGAATACATCGGAATTTTACCGCCTGTGCGACGAATATGGGCTGTACGTCATCGACGAAGCGAACATCGAGACGCACGGCTCGTGGCAGCCGATGCACGACTGGGTGGTGCCGGACAACCGCCCGGAGTGGCAGGAGGCAGTGCTGGCGCGCGGCCGGGCGATGCTGGAGCGTGACAAGAATCACCCGTGCATTCTGCTTTGGTCGTGCGGCAACGAAAGCTGGGGCGGCAAAGACCTCTATGAATTGAGCCAGTATTACCGCCGGGAAGATCCGACGCGCCTGGTGCATTACGAGGGCGTGGCAAATGATCCGCGCTATCCTGACACGACGGACGTGCATTCCAACATGTACCGCAGGGTCGCGAGCATCGAGGAGTATCTGCAAAACAATCCCGACAAGCCCTTCATCAACTGCGAATACACCCACGCCATGGGCAACAGCTGCGGCGGCATGAGCCTGTATACCGCGCTGGAGGACAAGTACCCGATGTATCAGGGCGGCTTTATCTGGGATTATGTGGATCAGGCGCTGCGCGTGAAAGCCCCGAACGGGCAGGAACGCTTGGCGTATGGCGGCGATTTCGGCGACAAGCCGACGGACTGGCAGTTCAACACCAACGGCATCATTCTGGGCGACCGCACGCAGACGGGCAAGTGTCAGGAAGTGCGGTACCTGTTCCGCGACGTGTTCCTGACGCCGGACGAAACAGGCGTGACGGTGAAGAATCGCCGCCTGTTCCAGACGCTGACGGGCTATGACGTGCGCTGGACGCTGGAGTGCGACCGCAAGCCCATCAGCGCGGGCGAAACGCTGCTGCCGGACATTGCGCCGGGCGAATCAGTCCACATTGAACTGCCGTTTGGGACGCTGCCGGAAGGGCAGACGGTGGTAACGTGCTTCCTTGTGCTGCGCGAAAAGACGGGCATACTGGAAGCGGGAACGGTGCTCAGCCACGGACAGACCGTGTTTGGCGCGATGAAGAAGGCGGAAACGCCGGACAATGCGCCTGCCCCGGTGATTGGCGACTGCAACGTCGGTTTCCGCGGCGAAGGGCTGGGCGTGCTGCTGGCGCGGCGCGGCGGCATCATTTCCTTCCGCGACCGGCTGGGGCGCGAGACGCTCCTGCGCGCGCCGCAATTGAGCCTCTTCCGCGCATCCACTGACAACGACCGCGGCAACGGCAACAACATCCGTCAAGGCGTGTACCACCTCATCAGCCGTCACAGCGCGTGCAGCGACGCGGACATCCAGCAGGAAGCGGGCAGAACGACGCTCGTCTACCGCTACACCACGCCGATGCTGCCGGATTTCGCGGTCACGGTGCGTTACACGGTGCATTCGCAGGATGCCCTTGACGTAACGGTGGACTGGCCCGGCTTGCCGAATCAGCCGGATATGCCCGCGTTGGGCTTGTCCTTCCAGCTTGACCCGCGCCTGACCCGCGTCCGCTGCTACGGCTACGGCCCGGATGAGAACTACATCGACCGCCGCGAGGGGGCGTATCTGGGCTGGCACAGCTGGAACGCCGCGGACGGCATGACGCGCTATTGCAAGCCGCAGGAAAGCGGCAATCGCACGGGTGTGCAGGTCGTGTCGGTGACGGATGCGGACGGTCACGGCGTGGAGATTTCGGGCGATAACCTCGAAGTGAGCGTTCAGCCGTGGCTGCCGGAGGAGCTCGAAGCGGCATACCATCCGAGCGACCTGATGGGTTCGGTACGCACGGTGCTGGATGTGGCAATGTTCCGCAAAGGCATCGGCGGCGACGACAGCTGGGGCGCGCCCGTCCTGCCGCAGTTCTGCTATCCGGCGGACAAGCCCTACACGTTCACGTTCACGATGAAGGCGCTGTAACCGTCGCGCTCGCAGGCGCGATTTCCTCTGCTGCGAAAAAAGTCAACTCCGGTAGTGGCGAACCCGAAGGGGTCAAGGGGGCGACCGGAAAGCCCCCTTGTCGCCTCCGCAGAGGCGAAATCCCTGCTGCGATAAAGCGCAATATCAAAAGGGTAAATACAATAAGAGAAGAGAGCAATCATGGCAAAACTATATTTCCGCTATGGGGCCATGGGGTCCAGCAAGACCGCCAACGCCATCATGGTGCAGTATAACTACGAAGAGCGCGGCCAGAAGGTGCTGATGCTCAAACCGAAGCTCGAAAACCGCGACGGGGCGGTGATTGTCCGCTCCCGCTGCGGGCTGGAAACCGCCTGCCGCTTCATCGAGGACGTGACGGCGGCGGACGCGCAGGGCTATGGCTGCGTCATCATCGACGAAGCGCAGTTCCTGACCAAAGCGCAGGTCGAAATGCTGGTGGAGATGGTCGATGATTACGACGTGCCCGTAATTGCCTACGGTCTGCGCGCGGACTTCCAGAACAATTTCTTCGAGGGGAGTCAGTGGCTGATGGCGTGGGCGGACACGATTGAGGAAATCAAGACCATCTGCTGGTGCGGGCGCAAGGCGACGTGCAACGCCCGCGTGGTGGACGGCCGCGTGGTGCAGGAGGGCGAGCAGGTCGTCCTCGGCGGCAATGGGCAGTATGTGAGCCTGTGCCGGAAGCACTTCCGCCGCGGTGAGCTGGGGGACTTCAAGGATCTGCATCTGGGGGAGGACTAAACCGTGCCTATCATCCCGAAGCTGGAATGCAGGGTGGAGACGTTTCGCGAAGACGACGCTGTCTTTATGCGGATTGGCATCCATCAGGAAGAAATGCTGCTGGCGTACTACGCATTCGACACGCTTCTGACGGGCTTCGCGGATAAAATCGCCCTGCATGACTACGAAAACGGCGCCGACTGCGAGATTGTCTTAGCTCCGGCGAAGCTGACGACGGACGCGCAAATTTCGCTGACAGCGAACGACATTGAGTGCATCAAAAAGCTCCTGCATGACTGCATCGAGCAGCCGTATTACGTTTCGTGGCTGCATGATGACCTGACGGCGGCAACGAAAGCGGGCGAGATGGACTTGGCGGTGTATGTGGTCGGGAAAACGGAACAGTGAAGTCTTTGGGAAAAAAGCAAAACGGCAGACCATGCAAAATGGCGGTCTGCCGCTTCGTTTTTGGGGATGTTATTGCCCTAAAATACCTTCCACCCGCTTCACCGGTCTCACATACTTCCAAAACCTCGTGCAGTCGTGGTAGAAGTAGAACACGCGCCCCTGCGCCGTGTCCAGCTTGACCCCATGCGCGGCGTAGTCGAAGTCCTTCATCGCGCGCTCAATTTCGGCTTCGACCTGCGCGTTCTCCGTCTCGTAATCAAACGGCCCGTGCTCAAAGACAATGTATTCCCCTTCGGGAACGTCCATGAGCTGGAGCGGCGCGGGTACTTCCCCGGCGTAATCCGCGGGCAGACGGATGCCGTAAGCCTCCGCCAGCGGAATCCCCCAGCTGCAAAGGCGTCCGGTCGGCTCGTTGATGTACGCCATCAGTTGCCCCGAAGATGCGTCGTACTCGTCGCCGCCGAAATCATCGAGATTGCCGGGGATACGGGACAGTAAGCCGCAGATGGTCGCACAGTCCTGCCCCGGAATTTGGCTCTGCTTCTGCCAGAAGTCGAAGTAGCCGATGCTCTCGTAATTGCGGATGTGCAGGAATTTGTGCGCCGGAATGGTGATGAAATACGTCTTGATGTGGTCGGTGGATGATGCCATGCCCGTCCCTCCTATGCCAAGCAGATAGCAGTCGAAAGGCTTCAAGATGGTGTGGAGGACGACGGCGGTCGGGTGCAGGCGATACTCGCTGGGCGTGACGCCGTAAGCGGCGCGGAATGCGCGGGTGAAGGCCTCGTGCGAGGAAAAGCCGTAGCGCACGGCAATCACCAGCAGGGAATCCTGCGTCTCCTGCACGTCGCGCAGGGCGAACGCCAGCCGCCGGAAGCGCAGATAATCGCGCAGGGACATGCCGGACAGCGCCCGGAACTTCCGCGACACATACGATTCGGAATACCCCAATGCGGCGGACAGCGCCCGCAGCGTCAGTGCTTCGTCCTCCTGCTGGCGGATGCAGCGGTCAATGACCGTCAGCATCTGCTGAATGTACTGCGCCCAATCGTCCATCCGTCCATCGCTCCTTTCGCTGGCAATAGGATAGCACAGCCGGGGAGAATCTGCTTGATTTGACTTGCACTCCTGCGGGTCAATACGCTTCCCGCATCACGACATCCGCCAAATACGCCTGAAACGCGCGGCATTGCTTATCCGTCAGTCCATCGGGGCGCGACATCAGCAGCAAATCATGCCCATGAACGCCCTTGTGGTATGCCGGATGCACATGCGGATACGGGTTCGCCGTGAAGCCGCAGCGCTCGTAGAAGCCCTTGCGGCGGATGGCGATTGCATCCACGGGCGGGTCAATTTCCAGAATCACCGGGCGGTCGCAGGGCAGCATCGACAGCGCGCGCGAACCGTACCGCTGGCCGCGCAGGGCGGGGAGAATGCAGAAATGCTCGATGTAGCGGAAATCCGGCGTTTCCCAGTAGAGCATATTGCCGACGAAAGCGCTGCCGTCCAGAATCGCCGTGAAGTGATAGTCCGGGTGGGTCAGAATGGCGGTCTGCGAGGGCGTTTCGCGCTGCTCATGCGCGGGAAAGCTGATCCCGTAGAGCGCCATCGCGTTGGCATACAGCGGGTGACTGGGGGATGTAATCCGTTCAAATGTCATGCGAAAGCTCCTTCGGGGAAGATTTCAGCGGGCAGGCGCAAATCCGTGCGGGGAATTTTGTCCCACGAGAACAGCGGAATCAGCGCATCCAGCGTCGTCGGGCGCATTTCCGTCAGGATGCCGGCGCTCCACGCGAGGAAGCCGAGAATCTCCTCCGGCGAAAAGCGCTTCGAGAGCGCGGACAGATCTAAATCGCGGTCGCGCTTCGCCAGCCGCCGCCCCTGCGCATCCATCAGCAGGGGAATATGCGCATAAGCAGGCTGCGGATAGCCCAAGAGCTGCTGCAAGTAAATCTGCCGCGGCGTTGCGCTGAGGATATCCCGCCCGCGCACGACCTCCGTCACGCCGGACAGCGCGTCGTCTACCACCACCGCTAACTGATACCCGAACAGCCCGTCCGACCGCTGCAAGAGAAAATCCCCGCAGTCGCGCGCGAGATTCTCCGTCTGCGCCCCGAAAACGCGGTCAGTGAAGGTGATTGTCTCATCCGGCACACGCAGACGCATGGCAGGCGCACGGGTTTGGGCGCGCTCGGCAGCTTCCTCCGGGGTCAAATGCGCACAGGTGCCGGGGTAGATGAACTGCGTGTCGCCCAGATTCGGCGCGGCGGTCGCGTGCAGCTGCGCGCGGGTGCAGAAGCACGGGTACACATGCCCTTCGCGGCGCAGGCGGTTCAGCACATCCTGATAAACGCCGCTCCGCTCCGACTGGTACAGCGGCGGCGCATCCCAGCGGAAGCCGAGGAAGCGCAAATCATCAATCGCCTGCTGTGCCAGCGCGCGCGGGCAGCGGGGAATATCCACATCCTCAATGCGCAGCAGAAACTGCCCGCCTTGACTGCGCGCGGACAGGTACGCCAGCATCGCGCAGAGCAGATTGCCCAGATGCAGCCGTCCGCTGGGAGTCGGCGCGAAACGTCCTATCATCGGGGGATTACTCCTTCTTCGCCTTGAACAGGTATTCATCCACCTTCTGGCGGATTTCGGGGGTGATTTCCCGCTTGATGGGGAAGGAAGCGGCGTTTGCCAGCCGATCAAGCAGCACAAAGCCCTGCTGCAGGGTGATGTCCAGCGCGTGTTCATCGAGATACCCGCTCTTCAGGCTGTCATGCCGATTGTGCATGTAGTCCGCGCCGTTTGCGCCGAAGCGGGCGAGGTTGATGGCGGGTACGCCGTTATCCGCAAAGGGGATGCAGTCGCTGGAATAGGTGTCCTGCCTGGCGCGGACACCGTAGCCCGCTTCGCGCAGAACGCCTGTGACGTAGTGCAGGGCATCATCCGTGGCGAGGGTGACGAGGTGGTTTGAGCCGAGGGTCGGCGCGGCGACGTCGAAATTGAGCATAGCCACGCAGTCTTTGAGTTCATCCGCGTGCGCCTTGACATACGCCTTCGAGCCAAGCAGCCCCTGTTCTTCCGAGCCGAACCAGCAGAAGCGCAGCGTCCGGCGCGGCGGATGGGCGGCGAAATACCGCAGCAGTTCCAGCACGATGACGCTGCCGGACAGGTTGTCATGCACCCCGGAAGAGAAATACACGCTGTCGTAATGCCCGCCGAGGGTGATGACCTCGCTGGGCTTGTCCGTGCCGGGAATGGTCGCGCAGACGTTCTGGCTCGTGCCGTCATAGCATTCGCCGGTCAGCTCGATATGCACCGTCTTTGCGCCGCGGCGGACGATTTCGGCGGCGGAGGCGGCGCGCATGTTCAGCACGGGAATTGCGCCGAACGGCTCCGTCAGCGTTTCGCGCAGCTTGCAGCGGTTCAGGTCGCTTTCGTTCTCGCGGTCAATCGTGCGCCCGGTGAAGGTCAAAATGGCCGCAGCTTCCGCCTTGCGCAGCTTCTCGTAGGTCGCGCGGTTCAGATAGCCGTTCACGAGGACGATTTTGCCCTTCGCCTGTTCCAGCAGCACTTCGTCGGCATTCTCGACATACAGGAACTCCGTGTCCAGACCACCTTCAGGGGTAGAGGCAGCGCGCTCATAGCCTGTAACCTCGTATTCCTTGACGTAGGGCGACGTGACCCGCAGCAGCGCGTGAGACACGCGCCCGCACGGAACGGTGAACTCCTCCAGCTGGGCGGAAACGCCGAGCGACGTGCATTCGTTCAGCAGCGCTTCGGCAACGGTTCGCTCCTCCTTGGAACAGCTGACACGCTCATAGCCGTAAGTGCGCAGGAAGGAAAAGGCGCGGTGGGCAGATACGTTCATGAGAAAAGCCTCCTCTTGTGATTGTTTATCCTTAGTATACTGCATTTTTCGCCGCGCCGCAAGGCAAGAGAACGCGCTTTTTCATAGAACCTTCACATAGCGAACCTTTTGCGGACACAGAAGGGCAGTATCATCATTTCTGCAAGCAAAACGAACGGAGGTGAGCGCTGATGGCGGGCGTTCAGTGTTCCTTTGAACGGGTGGAAAAGAAATTCGTCCTCACCCATGCGCAGGCGGAGGCGCTGATGCGGGATTTGACCGCAGGGTATATGGCGGTTGACCAGTACGGGCAGCATACCATCCGCAATCTGTATTATGACACCGATGATTATGCGCTGATCCGCAGGTCGATTCAGAGGCCGAAGTACAAGGTGAAATTTCGGCTTCGCGCCTATGGTACGCCCAAGGAGGACACGCTGATTTTCGCGGAACTGAAGAAGAAGTACAGCGGCGTGGTCTACAAGCGGCGGATTGCGGTCAGCCCGGACGACATGCGGCGCTTCCTGCGCGGTGAAACGCTGGACGGCGAAAACCCGCAGATTCAGCGCGAACTGCATCGGTACTTGTCGGAGCATCCGATTCGCCCGAAAGTGTTCCTCGCCTATGAACGCGTGGCGCTGTACGGGCTGGATGACCCGGCGCTGCGGGTGACGCTGGATACGCACCTGCGCTACCGCACAACGCGCCTTGACTGCTTCACGGATGACGCGGGAGAACTGATTTGCCCCGACGACCCCGTGATTCTGGAGGTCAAGCTCGCAAACGCCGCCCCGCTGTGGCTGGCGCGGCTATTGAGCCGACACAAAATCTACATGTCGTCGTTCTCCAAGTACGGCACATGCTATTTGAATCACCTTGCGCGCCGCACGTCGGATATTCGCCCGATGGCGCACAAACGGGATAACGAAGGAGAAATTGAACATGCGTCTTGATTCGCTGCTGACCTCGATTCTGCCCACGCCCCTGACTGTTTCCGCGCTGCTGCTGTGTCTGGCATCGGCGCTGGTGCTGGGCATCCTGACCGCGCTGGTGTTCACGCGCGGATGCAAGCACACCATGTCCTTCGCGCTGACGCTGGCGCTCCTGCCGATGTCGGTCGCGCTGGTGATTATGATGGTCAACGGCAGCATCGGCACGGGGCTGGCGGTCGCCGGGACGTTCGCGCTCGTGCGATTCCGCTCCGTGCCCGGTACGGCGCGCGAAATTGCGGCGATTTTCACCTCCGTCGCGATGGGCCTTGCAATGGGCATGGGAATGCTCGGCGTGGCGGTGGTTTTCTTCCTGCTGTCCGCTGCCGCCGTGCTGGTGCTGACGAAATTGCACTTCGGCGCAATGCCGGAGAACGCGAAAGTCCTGCGCATCACCGTGCCGGAAGATGTGGACTACGAATCCGCACTGCCCGACGTTTTCCGCGCGCACCATGTGACGGCGACGCTGGAAAAAGTACGCACCGAAAGCATGGGCACGCTGTTTGAACTGACCTATCAGGTGAATCTGCCGAGCACCGTCCCCTCGAAAGCGCTGCTGGACGACCTTCGCGAGCGCAACGGCAACCTCCCGATTCTCTTCACGAATCCGGGGGATAAGGACAGTTTGTAATTCCTGATTGGGCAACCAAAATAAAAAACTATCGAAAAAGGCCAGTGGCAGGAGTGAGTCCAGCCCGAAGGTTTCCAAAGGGCGATCGCAGACTTCGTCTGTTTCCATTGCCCTTTGGTCGCCTCCGCAGAGGCGAAATCTCTGTGCCGAACAAAAGCAAGGAGGTTATCATCATGAAAAAGTGGCTAATCAGCATAATGGTAGTCGCGACCCTGCTGCTTGCAGGGTCAGCCCTCGCCGATGGCAGCATCACCCTCTCCCCTGACGGAAGCACATCCACCGACGCATCCGTCCTCATCGACGGTCAGACCGTCACCATCACCCAAGAGGGCACATACCAAATCGCCGGGACGCTCGACGACGGCACGCTCATCGTCGAAAGCGGCGAGAACGCGAAAATCACCCTTGTGCTGGGCGGCGTGAGCATCAAGAACACCACTGGCGCGGCGATTCAAATTGGCATCGCCGACGACGTGACCATTGAGCTGGAAGAAGGCACGACGAACGTCCTGCAATCCGGTGAAGAAGTGGACATTGCCACTGCGACGGAGGGAGAAGAAGCATCCGGCGGCGCGCTGCAAAGCAAGGCTGACCTGAAAATCAAGGGCAAGGGCAGCCTGACCGTGCTGGGCTACCTTAACAACGGCATCCACTGCACGAAAGACCTGAAAATCAAGAACGGCAATATCAGCGTGACTGCGCTGGGGCACGGCATCAAGGGCAAGAAAAGCGTGACCGTCTCCGGCGGCACGGTGACGGTGACATCCGGCAAGGATGGCATCACCAGCGACGAGACGGAGAACGAGGAAAAGGGCTTCGTGACCATTGAGGGCGGCGAAATCATCATCACCAGCGCGGGCGACGGCGTGTCGGCGGAAACGACGCTGACAGTGACGGGCGGCGTGATTTCCATCATCAGCGGCGGCGGAAGCGCAAACGCACAGCAGAAAACCGACAATATGCGCGGCTGGTGGGACTTCGACAATTCCGCCAGTGACGATGACAGCGCAAGCTGCAAGGGCTTGAAAGCAGGCAAAGCGCTGGTGATTTCCGGTGGGTCGATTACGATTGACGCGCAGGACGACGCCCTGCACACCGACGGCGACATGACGATTTCCGGCGGCGAATGCATCCTCAGCACGGGCGACGACGGCGCTCATGCGGATCTTTCCCTGACCGTGCTGGACGGCAAAATCACCGTGCTGACCTCCTATGAGGGCTTGGAAGCGAATCAGATTACGCTGGCAGGCGGTGACCTGGACATAACCGCGTCGGATGACGGCATCAACGCGAACGGCGGATCGGACGGCTTCAGCGGTGGATTTGGCGGCAGCTTCGGCGGCGGACGCGGTGGCATGGGCGGCAGCTTCGGCGGACGGCGCAATGACACGAACAATCAGAGTGGCGACACGACCCCGCCGGATAACAATAACATGACGCCCCCGGATAACAGCAATATGCAGAACCAGCCGGACGGCAATGCGCCCAGCGGCAATCCGCCGACCATGCCGGGGCAGGACGCGGCAGACAGCACGACCACGGACGACACGACCGACAAGCAGCCGGTGCTGCTGATTACGGGCGGCAAAATCACGGTGAATGCGGATGGAGACGGGCTGGATTCCAACGGCAACCTGCGCGTGGAGGGCGGCGACATTACCATCAACGGCCCGTCCAATGGCGGCAACGGCGCGATTGACATCGGCACGGAAAACGGCGGAGCAGGCTTCATCTCCGGCGGTACGCTGATTGCGCTGGGCACGAGCAGCATGGCGGAGAACTTCGGCAGCACGTCCACGCAGTGCGCGTTCCTTGTGACGATGAACAGCTTCGGCGCGGGCGAGACGATTACCATCACGGACAGCCAAGGCAACGTGCTGTACACGGGCGTGACGGTGAAAAGCGCGAACAGCGTGGTATTCTCCAGCGCGGATTTGACGGTGGGCGAAACGTACACGGTGACAATTGGTTCGAGCAGCGCGACGGTAACGCAGAGCAGCACGGTTGTGGGAAGCACGAATGGGTTTGGGGGCGGCTTTGGAAGGCACTGATGCCGTTCCCGTATCAACACGCGGGCACAGCATGAAAATGCGCTCAACTGAATCGCGCGAACGGGAGTCC
>OIYO01000097.1_pt1 | contig 89633 bp, 82 predicted proteins | sample 1588191 | NCBI WGS metagenome assembly OIYO01 (sample SAMN03283275) | human gut metagenome | biome: human-associated habitat; material: feces | host: Homo sapiens | place: Peru | collected 2012 | reverse complement strand
ATATGCTTTCTTCATATGGCCTTGGCATTATAACTGGTATTGATTTACCTAACGAAAAACCAGGTCTTAAGGGAAATATTATTAGTGATGACTTACTTTTAAATTTAGCAATAGGGCAATATGACACTTATACACCTATAGAACTTTTTAATTATATTAATACTTTAGCAATGAAAGGAAAAAGAATTAGCCCTTCACTTGTAAATGAGATAAAAAATAATGACTTTATAATTTATAAAAATAAGCATGAGGTAGTGGATAATGTTCAAATTTCAAATGATGATTTTAATCAAATTCATAAGGGATTTTATGAAGTAATGAATAATGGTACAGGTTTAGGATTTATGAATAAAAATCTTCTTCCTGCGGGTAAAACTGGTACAAGTGAATCTTTTATTGATACAGATAGTGATGGTAAAATAGATACTAAAACATTAACTCTTACAATGGCTGGTTTCTTTCCTTATGATGATCCGAAGGTATCTTTGATTGTTGTTTGTCCAAATACCTCGCATAACAATGGTAAAAATAAAGATTACATTTATTATTTAACGAGTAAAATTTCTCGAAGAATTACAAATATTTTTAATGAACAAAAAAATAGTTTCAATTAAGGAAACTATCTTGATTTATTTTGAGATTGCTTTAAATAAGCAGTATTAATTTCATGTAAATTACCTGGAACATAGTTTTCAAGTAGGTAACTATAGAAGGCAAGTCTTTTTTCATTTTCTTGATAATAACTTATATCTCTATTATTTTTGGTGCATTCTTTAATCCAACTAATGTCGTATTTTACAATTCTTTCTAATATTTCATAAACATCAGTATAACCATTTTTGTTTATTTCATAACCCATATTTGATGTTATGGTTTTAATTAAGTCAGTACAGTCATTTTTAAAGATAGAATCACTGAAACTTCCCATACCACCGAAAGCTCTTAAAAATTTATCAATGTCATTTTCATCGCGATATTTTATGTAGGCTTTTTCCATCCATTCTGCCCACCAACTATTTTCATATTCTTTTAACATATAAATAAGTTCATTTAAATACTCTAAAAATATTTCTTTCATATTATCCCCCATAACTGATATAATTGTAGCACAAATCTTGTAAAATGTAAAGCTAGTGTAAATATATTAAGAGTTGAAATTATTTGTTACAATTTCAATTAATTTTTTTGTACTAAAACTAGGTAAATGTTTATTAGAAATAGCAAAGCCAATATATCTTTCAGGAATATTTTCTTTTATTTTAATGGAAAATATTTTGCCTTCATTTAAGTCTTTTTGAATAAATTCTTTTACGGCATAACCAATACCAAAACCTGCTTTACAAAATTCTATTACAAGAGAGTAACTTGCAAGTTCAATGTTTGGTTTTAAGGTTATGTTTTTTTCTTTCAAGATATTATCTAAAAAGTTTCTTGTATTAGAACCTTTTGCTTGAAATATTAAAGGGTAATTTTTAAGACTTTCTAAAGAAATAACTTTATCATTAAGTTCACTATATTTTTTACTTGCTATAAAAACATCATGGATTTTTTTACATTTTATTATATTAATGTCATTTCCATAATCTTTATCATTCAAATTTAAAAATACAATGTCAATTAATCCATTTTTTAATTCATTAATAAGATGTGAAGTAATACCATTAGTAATTTGAATATCTATTTTAGGGTATGATTTATTAAATATTTCTAAATAAGGAAGAAGAAACTCTTTGGTTAAAGTTGAATTAATGCCAATTTTTATAACTCCAGTTTCTAAATTAATTAAATCACTAAATTTATTTTCTGCACTATTTATATATTCCATCGCTTTGGTAATATAACTGTAAAATTCTTTTCCTTCTTCGGTAAGAATAACGCCTTTTTTAGTTCTTACAAATAAAGTTCCACCAAGTTTTTCTTCGAGAAGTTTTATAGTTTTACTGATAGCTGGTTGTGATATATGTAAGTTTTCACTGGCTTTAGTAATATTTTGCTCTTTAGCAACTTCATAAAATATTTTGTAGTATTCTAAATTAATATTCATAATAACCTCCAGTTATGATAAACATAACAAATACGTATTTTTATTATATATAATTTTGCTTTATAATACAAGTGAAAGGAGAAAAATTATGTATAGTCCACATGATAGTGAAGAAATATGTAAGTTAATGGATGACTTTAAGTATGATAGAACTAAAACATATGATGTGTTAAGTAAATATGAAAATAATGTAGGCATAGAAACTTTAAATAAAATATATTTTAATAATATTATTAAACCATATAAAGAAAGTGAGAAAATAATTGATATGCATACTCATACAAATGCCTCGGATGGAGATTTAACTTCTTTAGAGTTAATTCAATTGGCAATTGCTAAAAATATTGGAGTTCTTGCTATAACAGATCACAATACAGTTGAGGGACTTAAAAATATTGATAGTCCTTTAATATCTGATAGTGGTATAAAAATTATTAATGGTATAGAATTTTCGGTTAAGAGAACTATAGGTCAAATGCATATTTTAGGTTATGGAATAGATATTTATAATAAAACTTTAAACAAAAAGTTAAATGATATTAAATCCAATTGTATAAATAAAGTTTTAAGTATTTTGGAGGTACTAAAAAAAGATTATAATATTACCTTTAGCTATGAAGATATTAAATCACTTATAAATGTTAATCATAATCTAGGAAGAGTGGATGTTGCGCATCTTTTAGTGAAAAGAGGGTATGCTAAAAATATTCCTGAGGCTTTTGAAAAATATTTAGTTAGTGCTTATGAAAAAGTTAGAACTATTAATAAAGGTTTAACTTATGAAGAGTGTATAAATTTAATTTTAAGTAGTGGTGGTATTCCTGTACTTGCTCATCCTAAAACTCTAAAATTAAATGAAAAAGAATTTTTAACCTTATTAAAAGATATGCTAAAAAGTGGCCTTATGGGAATGGAATGCTATCACAGTAGTTTTACTAAAGAAGAAATGGCATATTATTTAGAAATAGCAAATAGATATAATTTACTAGTAAGTGGTGGTAGTGATTTTCATGGCAGTGCAAAACCAGATGTTAGTTTAGGTACTGGTAAAAATAATAATCTTTATATTAGAAAATTATCTATATTAGATAAGTTAAAGTGAATAATTTAAAAATGTATGATATAATCATATTATGAAACAAGAAAATAATAAAAAAATAACAATTGGACTTTTTGGTGATTCGTTTTTCCCTATGGCAGATGGGGTAATTATGGTTATGGACAATTATGCACGAAGGCTTTGTAAATATGCAAATGTAATTGTATTTGTACCAGAGTATTTAACTAAAAAATATGATGATAGTATTTTTCCTTATAAGGTTGTAAGGTGTCATTCTGTAAAGGTGCCATTTTTAGATTATTCAGTATCTATACCTAAACTTGATGCAAAGTTTATGAGAAAACTTAATAAATATAAACTTGATATTGTACACGTACATTCACCTTTTACCTTAGGAAGGGCAGGACTTGCTTATGCAAAAAGACACCATGTACCTTGCATTGCTACGATGCACTCACAATTTAAACAAGATTTTCAAAGAGCAGTAAAATCTGATATACTTGCCACTAAACTTAATAATAATTTAATGAAGTTTTTTAATAAATGTGATGAATGCTGGGCAGTAAATAGTGAAGTTGCCAGAATATATTATGAAGATTATCATTATAAATGTCTTCCTAAAGTTATGAATAATGCTACGGAAATGCTTCCTGTAAAAAGTGAAAAAGAAGCTTTTAATTATATAAATAAAAAACATAATATTAAAAATAATGAAAAAGTATTTTTATTTGTGGGTAGAATTAATAAATTAAAAAATATATTTTTTATTGCAGATGCTTTAAAAGCAGTTAAAGAAAAAGATAAAAAATTAAAATTTAAAATGATTTTTGTTGGTACTGGTCAAGATGAAAATGATTTATTAAATTATATAAATGAACTAGGAATTAGTGATAATGTTATAATGGCAGGTAAAATTACCGATAGAGAGGAACTTGCAAAATATTATGCAAGAGCAGATTTATTTTTATTTCCTTCACTTTATGATGCCTCTTCGATTGTTCAAATAGAGTCAGCCTCTCAAAAAACACCTGGAGTATTCTTAAAGGGAAGTGCGACAAGTGCTACAGTAACTGATAATGTAAATGGTTTTATAAGTGAAAATACTATTGGAGCATATTCAGATAAAATTATTGAAGTTATGAATAATGATAAACTTTTAAATAAAGTAAAAGAAAATGCTTTTATAGATTTATATGTAACTTGGGATAAGAAAGTTGATGAAGTATATAGAATTTATTTAGAAAAAATTAAAGAAAATAAGCATAAAATCCTTTAAAAACAAAAAAAACGCAATTTTTTTTAACAAATTTCAAAAAAAGTGTTCACAAACGCAAAAATATATGGTAAAATCTATATTGTCTTTGAAGAAAGAAAAGAACTTTCTTAATGACGGAAGGATAGCGAAGTGGCCAAACGCGGCAGACTGTAAATCTGTTCCTTCGGGTTCCATGGTTCAAATCCATGTCCTCCCACCATTTCTGTATTGCCTTGTAGCCAAGTGGTAAGGCATCAGACTTTGACTCTGACATTCCGATGGTTCGAGTCCATCCAAGGCAGCCATTCTTATGTTCCGCTAGCTCAGTTGGTAGAGCATCTGACTTTTAATCAGAGGGTCTGGGGTTCAAATCCCCAGCGGGACACCATTTTAAAAATTAACAAGGTTTTTCCTTGTTTTTTTTGTTTTTTTAAAAAAAACTCTTGCTTTTTTGTAAAATAAAAGATATAATGTATTTGCGTTTATGAAAAACGGTCCAGTTGTTTGCGCTCATAGCTCAATTGGATAGAGCGTTTGACTACGGATCAAAAGGTTAGGGGTTCGACTCCCTTTGGGCGCACCATTATTTATCGAGAAGTAGCACAGCTTGGTAGTGCACTAGTTTTGGGAACTAGGGGTCGCAGGTTCGAATCCTGTCTTCTCGACCATTTATTTGAAAGAATCTCCGTTAAGGAGTTTTTTATTGTTCTATATTAATAATTATGAAAAAAGATACTAAATGTTTATTATTCAATTAGTATCTTTTTTTATTTTTCTCTATTAAATAATTTATCTATGGAGATGTTATTATATATTTTTATTAAGCCCTTTAGACATTTTACTGTACATAGATATTTACCATTTTCATAGTGAGAATAAGCTCCACTAGCAATATTTAATTTATTTGTTATGTATGATTGAGTTAAATTGTTTTTTATTCGTAATTCTTTTAAATTACGACCAATGGCATTTAAATCTATTTTAATAGGTTTATAGAGTTCATTTTTGTTAGTTAGACCAAATAGATAGTCTAAACTAAATGAGTATTCGTTGGCATATTTTATTAGGTTTCTTAGAGGGATTGTATCGTAATTATTTTCATAACCATAAATAGTCTTGTTTGATACTCCCAAAGTTTTTCCGATATCTTTACCTTTTAACTCTAATAATTCTCTTGTTTCTTTTAGTCTATCTTCTAACATTTAGAATCACCCAATGTTATTATTCCAAATAAAAATTGATTTATACTCAAAGTCTGGGAAATATGAAATGGTTTGATAGCTTATTTTTGTTGAGTTTGTTGATGATTATTGCAATTTTTTGTTTAAATTATTCGGATATTTTGAGATAATGGAATGGTGTAGGGAAGTGTTAGTGATGAGCAATACTAAAATTAGCCCTGAGAGGGTTGAGTCATCAAGGAAGATGAATACGCAAAAATTAGGTTCTTTTATTGCTGATAGAAGAGCTAAGAAAATGTGGACACAAGAAGAACTAGCTCAAAAATTAAATGTTAACAAAACATCTGTGTCTCGTTGGGAATCTGGTAATTTTGCTCCTGATATATTTAAATTGATAAAGTTATCAGAATTATTGGATGTAACTGTATATGATTTGTTGTGTGGAGAAGTAATAGAAGAAGATGGAAATGATCGCAAAAGTGAAGCGGCAGTTAATGGCATTCGTCTGTATTCAAAAGTAATACTTAAAAAATGCTTGATTGTTTTTATGGTGCTTTTGCTTATTATTTCTGTCTCTTTTTTTATAATTAATTCTATTAAGAAATCAAGAAAATGGGATGTTTATAAATTGATTGATTGTTCAAATCAATTTGATTATAGAGGCTATATATTAAAAAATAATGGAAATATCATAGTTTCGATGAATAATATTATTTATAATGGTAGCGAAATTGGACTTGCCAATGAAATGTCAGTTAAAGATGTTAGTTTTAATTTTTATTGCGAAGATAAGATTGTTTATACTTATTATTTAGAAAGTCAAAATCAATTGTTGAGTGAAGTGATTAATCATTATAACTTATTTTTCGAATTAAGAGATCAACATATTGATGATATAAATGATTGTAAATTAATTATTTCTTATACTTTATTAAATGATTATAAAGATAATTGTATTATAAATTTAAAGTATAAAAAATAGGTTGCTTAAATAGTATGTTTGTTGTATAAAAAGTTTTTAATTATTATTAATTTTTGTTTCATAATATTGCTTGTGGAGTGTGATTCATTTGAAATGGGTGGTAATGCTTATATTAATATTTTGTCCTTTAACGGTTAAAGGAGTAGAAGAAGTTTCTTCTTCTACAAAGTATTACAAGACTATTAGTTATGTTCCTAATGATACTGTTAATACAAAAAATGAAAAATTACAGTATACAGCAGAAATAACAGAACAAGAGTATGAAAGTGGAAAAGTAGATGATTTGTCTAGTTTAGCAGAGATTGAAACTACATATAAAAAAATGGTAGTTACTATATTTAAAAATGGTAATTATTATAGATATCAAAATGTTCTATATTGGACAGCAATTCCAAAAATAAGAAGTTATGATATTATTGGTATTGGTTTTTATCGTACTTTACAACCTAAAGGTAGTGCGGTATTTTCACAGTATTATTGTTATGCAAAAGATGATTGTTATTTGAGTTATGATATTAATAATAGAAGAACGTCTTCAGGAGGGGTAGGGATTAGTTTTAAATTACCTAGTGGAAATTTAACAGAACTAAAACAAACAATATATGTTGATATGCAAAAAAATACGGATGCCGAAGTATTAAGACAAGTTATTGTAGGAGATTATGCTCATGCTCAGAATGAGATAAATTTGGTGGAGGCGCGAAAGTTTGATATGAATTTAGCAGGAATTTATACTTATTCTTATCTTTATGATGATATGGGGATTGCTACTTTGAAATGGAAAGGTTGTTGGTAAAATAAAAAATTGCCGATAGACAATTTTTTTATTTAGTTTTTCTGTTAAATAGTTTATCAATGGAAAAAGGTTTATATATGTTTATTAATCCTTTTAAAGTACGAACAGAAATTAAGTATTTACCATTTTCATAGTTTGAATAGGCACCGATAGCGACGTTGATTTTTGATGCAATGTAATTTTGGGTTTTATTATTTAGTTTTCTTAATTCTTTTAGATTATTGCCGATGGATATTTTATCGATGATGATAGGTTGATATATTTTGTTTTCTTCGGTCAAACCAAAGAGATAATCGAGACTAATATTAAAGGAATTAGCATAATTTATTAAGTTTTTCATTGGAATAGTGTCATAGCCATTTTCATAACCACTAATTGTTTTGTTTGATACTCCTAGGATTAAAGCGACATCCTTTTCTTTCAACTCTAATTTTTCTCTAGTTTCTTTTAAACGTTTTTCCAACATTTTTATCACCTAGAGGTATTATTTCATTTAAAATGATGATAAAATTGAAAGTCTGGGAAATGTGAAAAATATTTTTTTGTTTATTTTTAGGGAATTTTAACATTTTTTTAATTATATATATGAAGTTTATAATGATTTAAAAAGTTTTTTTTGAGATAATTAAGTGGAGTGGGAAGTAGTGTATATGAAAAAGCAGTGTATAACAAATGAAAATGTTGAAAGATCGAGAAGAATGAGTACTGAAAAGCTTGGTCAGTTTATTGCGTCTCTTAGGGTAAAAAAGGATATGACACAATTGCAACTTGCAGAACTTGTTGGCGTAAATAAAGGAACTGTTTCTAGATGGGAAAGTGGCAGTTATGCTCCAGATATTTTTCGTTTGATGAAACTTGCTAAAGTTTTAGATGTAACAGTTAATGATTTGCTATGTGGTGAAATAATTGATGAAAATTCAGATTTAGAAAATGATGAAGCTACATTAAAGGGAATTCAAATGTATACTACTTCTATAAAATATAAATGTATTAAAATTTTGGGATTTATACTTTTGCTTTTTGTTTTATCTTTAGGTTGCTTTTTGATTATTAAAGAACATAGTAAATGGGATGTTTATGATATTAAAGCTAATTCTAGTGAGATAAATTGTAATGGTCAATTAGTCTTTAATCGAAATAAAAAGATGTTTTTTCTACAAGATATTAATTATGTTTCTGAAAATTATGGGACAGATAAAGAGCCATCTGCTAATGAGGTGACTTTGAAAATTTATTCGGGAACTGAAATGGTCTATAAGACTTCTTTTAAAAGTGATAAAAGTAAAAAAATACATGATTTTTTTGATTATTTAGATTTGTCATTTGAAAGTAATTTGCTTAAGTTAGATGAAAAATTAATTCTTTCGATTTATTATGAAAATTATAATAGTAAAGAGAATGGAAAAATTGATGTATTGTTTTCAGATTTTTAGGTGATGCTTAAACAGCTCCTTTGGTTGCGTAAATATCTCTTTGAATATTACTAAATGTTTTATAAACTTTAGGTATGAAAGGAGGAAATAGTTTTGCAAAAGAAAGGATTAAGCTTGATTCTTGCATTATTGTTAGTTGTACCATTTGCTGTTCATGCCAGTGATGAGGACTTTTATGTTGTTGCATCAGAGACAAAATATTATAAAACTATTCATTATGCTCCTGAGGTTTCAACTTTTAGTGATGATTCTAATGCTTTATATAAGACAGTAGAAATAAGTAAAGATGAGTATGATGCGGTAAATACAGATGACAATGCTGTAGAACCTTGTGATGCAACAGGTATATCTACAGAATATAAGTATATGGAAACAAGTATTTTAGCTAATGGAAGTCATTATCGTTATAAAAATATTCTTCTTTGGAAAAAATATCCTAAAACAAGAAGTTACGATATAATGTCAATTGGTTATCCAAGTAATGTTAGACCATATATGGCAGGAACTTTTAGTCAATATTATTGTATTGCAGGTGGAAGTTGTAAAACAGAAAATAATGGTTCATTTTTGAATTTTGATAATGCAATTGGTGTTTCATTTAAGTTGCCTTCTGGAACATTGACATCATTAAAAGAAACTTTATATTTTGATGTTAAGAAAAACACAAATGCAACTATTACCGCACAATCAGCATCAGGTGATTATGCACACGCCCAAAAAACAACGACACTTACAGAATCCAAAAAATATTCAGCAAGTACTTCTGGTATTTATTTAGCTTCTTCAGTTAGAAATAAATACGATGAAATTCCAGAAGCGCATGTTTCTTGGAATGGTTCTTGGTAAAAAAAATCACTTCGGTGATTTTTTTTTGCAATTATAACAAATTTCATTGTTGCATTGTCTGTTGCATGGGACGCTTGAGGCTAGTTGCATAAATAATCATAAAGATTGTTTATATGGTAATTGATTTTATTGTGGTAAAAAGATTATGCTAATGTCATGGGGTAAACAAAAGAGGTGATAGGTATAAGTTAAAGACTTTAATTTCAAAGGTGGAAGTATTTAAAATTATAAAATTATTTAAAGATTTTTTATCTATGTATAGTTCGATAATTTTATACGAAGTTTTGGCGACAGTAAGAATTATAATATAAAAGATGAAAGTTGGTGCAAAGGTGAGTAATGATGAAGTTATAATGGAGTTAGGAATTGATGAATTAACAAATGCAGATGTTTATTTTAAGAAAATTACTGATTGTTTAGAAGTTTGTTATTTGAAGAATCGAGTCGATAAACCACTAGGCTTCTATTGGCATAGTTTTGCTACTGATTTTGAATTAGCTTTTAAAGAAGCAAGAAAAATTTATAAATACATATTTGGTAAGGAAAAATATCCTTTATATATTGATATAGAAATACCTAATTATTATGGTCAAAAAAAGAAAAGAATACTAAAAGAAGTTATCAAAGGATTTTGTACATTTTTTGAAGAGAAAGGATTAATAGCCAATGTTGCTTCTAATACTTTATGGTTTAAAATTTTTGTAACTTATAATAAAAAAGTAACGAAAAGTTCTTTATTAAAAGAATGGAAAAATCTAAAAGCTTTATATTGCAATTATAATGAATTAGAAGGTGATTATATATTTGATAAAAGGAATAATGGTCTTAACAGAAATGAATTATTTATATAAAAATGGCAAAAAATAAAAAAGAAATACTATTAATCAAGTATAATATATAAGTAGAACTTGTATATTAGAGGTGATTACATGAATAATAGTAGTTACATTTTTATAGATAATGAGGAAAATATAGAGGGAATATATTGTCGTTGTTATGGTAGTTTAAAAAAATGTGGATTTATTTTAAATTACTATTATAAAGATATAAATAAAATTAAAAGACTTATAGATTTGGGTAATATATATTTATTAGGTAAAAAAATTAATCCTGATAAGTTGATAGCTCATAATTTTAAATATAAAGAAAGACAAAAAAATGTTACTTTAGCTTATTACCGTGATGAAAATTATGAAAAGAGAAAATATGTTTTTAAAAATAAAAAAAAGTTTTTTGAGTTTATAAAGAGTGAAAATAGAGTAAATGAGTTTTATTTATATGATATAGAGAAGAAAAAATGGTTTTATTTAAATAAAAAAATAAAATTAGAATTTGAGTTATTGGAAAATATATTAATAAAAAATAATAAAATTATAGAAGTAAATAAGTATGAAGATCAATTAATAAAAAAATATATTATGTTAGAAAAAGAAATTGATTTAAAAAATTTTAATAATGTTTATGAATCTTTAGAAGATGCATATTATGAAATATATTATTTGATATCTAAGAAGAATGGTTTATTAAATATGATAGATGTTTTAAATAATTATGAAGAAGAGTTCTTGGAAAATAATGAGAAAAAATTATATGAATTGACTGAAGATTTAAAAAAAGATTTATATGATTATATGAAAAAAGATGAAAATAACAGTGATTAATTTAATTAGTCGTGTTTATTAAAATAGATAAAAAGTGAAGAGAGTGTATATTTTATTTAAAATAATTTAGTAAATTTTGAAAATAGTTTTACTTATAGGGAATTTAAAGTGTATTGGTTGAATTGAAATAATATTTATTGTATTTTGGTCTCATTAAGGGACCTTTTTTCCTGTCTTTACATATGAAAGTAGTTGTGTTATTTTATTTTTGTGATATTGTATGAAAATTTTGTTTATAAAATTAATAAAATTGTATCAATTAATACCTGGTCCGTGGCATAATACTTGTCGTTTTGAACCAACTTGTTCTAATTATGCTATAATAGCTATAGATAGGTTTGGTATAATAAAAGGAAGTTATTTGACAATAAAAAGAATTTTAAGATGTAATCCCTTTTGTAAAGGTGGGAATGATCCAGTACCATGTAAAGATTGTAAATAAGGTGATAAAATGGAAAAAATAATAAATACAATAATGTATGTGATAGGTGTAATAGTTGCGGTTCTGATTTTGATATTTAGTAAAAATCTTTTTTGTATAACGGTTATTGGAGCGGTTGCTCTTTTACTTATTGGAATATGTTTGTTATTTTTAAAGAAAACATATGGATATTTGTGTGTAGGGATAGGTTTTAGTACGATAATTGCTATTATATTATATAAGTTTAAAATTTTAGTATTGGCCGATTCTGTAACTTTTGATTTTTGTTTAAGTATAGTTATTACAATGGCAGTTGCTTTTTTATTAGAATGTTATCGAAGAAAAAAAATTTTGGAAACTCACACTTTAGTAATTGAAGCTCAAGTAATAGATTTAGAAAAAAACCCTAATCTAAAGAAAGAAGCTTATTTACCAATCTATTCTTATACAGTAAATGATGAAAATTATGAAGTCCCTTATGTTAGATATTTTACTAAAAATGTACCTGATATTGGAAGTATCAAAGAAATAAAGATTAATCCTCTTGATCATATGGATGTTTATTTTGAGCAAGAATTAAAAGATAAAATATTTAATATTACGTGTATGTTTTTTTTAATAATAGTTTCTTTAATAATAATGATGGGATTGTTTTAAGATGAAAAAATATAATAGTATGGCAGAGTTACAAAATGATTATTTAGAACTTGAAAAAAAGCATTTTGTAATAATTGACTCTTATGTGATAGGAATGGTAACAAAGGAAGAAATAAAAGACTTTGAAAATTTTTATACAGAAATGCGTGAAGCAGTATATGAAATGGAAACTAATGAGGAAAATATTCGTGAAATAGCTCGTATTAAGTCTATTTTGCAGCATTATTATACAGAAATTTTGGAAGATGAAGAACTCTTAACTATGGCTTATAGCAACAGTTGATAGCTATATATATAAGTTATATCATCCTTTAATTTCTTTTTTTTTGTTAACTAAAGTGTTATTATGGACTAGTTCCCTTTTAAGAAAGTAGTGAATATTTTATGCAAAAGAGAAGTTTTTTTGTCATAATATTACTTGTTTTGTTTGTACAAATAGGTAGTGTTAAGGCATTAACTATCGGTGATTGTCAAGTTTTGGCTTCTTATAAATTGTCTTCAAGTTTAGACACAGAGAAGTATATTTGTAAAGGACAAAGTTATGGAAATGTCGGAGAAGCTATTTATTATTCTGGTGATGGTAGTACCATATCTTTAACGAATTTTAATGCTTATTATTTTGCAATATCAGATAAAGATGAAGTTACTTTAAATCTTAATAATGAAAATAATATTGCCATGCTTCATGTAGGTGATTTACCAATAAATATTATTGGAACAGGAAGTTTAAAGTTTAAAGAAGATGCCTATGTTAAGTTAGTAGTTAATGGGGAAATGGTTTATCGTTTTGTATATAATGATAAAACGTTAGTTTTGGATGACGGAAGCGTTTATGAAGATACTTTGAGTAATTTTAAAACTAATTATATTTCGTTGAAAGAAAAAAATAGTTTACCAGAAGAATTTAAGGAAGATGATTATACTTTAATTCAAGCTGTTGATTATGTTAGTATGACCTCTGTAAGTGTTACTGATTCGTGGTTGGCTAAACATATTAAAACAGAATTATCGCCCTCTGTAAGTGATGGATATGGCGTAATTAAGTATGTAAAGCCAGTAGAAGAACAAACTAAAACGAAAACAAAAGCAACAAAAACAACGAAGAAAAAAACCAGTAAAAGATCGACAACACTGAAAACAGATAAAGTTATTTTAATAAGTGATACTAAATTAAATGACAAATATAAGTTAAATGTTAATGACTTAGATGATAAAAAATCTGAATATAACAAAAAAGTAAAGGATTTTGATATAGTTAGCCTTTATGATGTTTCTATTTATAATGGTAAAAAAGAAGTAGAAATGAAGAACAATTTATTTATAATAAAAATTAAATTAGATGAAAAAAATAATAATTACGATAACTATAAAATAATTTATGTAAATGATGATGGAGAAATAGCTGAATATATTGATGGAACTATTGAAGATGGTTACATTGTCTTTAAAACGACTCACTTGAGTCAATATGGGGTTATTGGCCAAAATGAAAAGGAAGAGGTTTTAGAGTCTAGTACGATAGAACCGGTAAAGAAAAATAATAATATAGGGAATATTTTAAAGATTAGTTTGATTATTGGTATCGCATTACCTTTAATGGGACTTATAATTTATTTAGTTGTGAAAAGTCATAATTTACAGAACAAAAAAAGAGCTTAAAGTTTAGGCTCTTTTTTGCTATAATTTTAATGGTGTTACATTAATGAAGTATATATATTGGTATTTAATAATTTTAAATGTATGGGGTTTTTTCTTATATGCTTATGATAAAGCCCAGGCTATACGTCATAAAAAAAGAAAAAGAGAACAAACGTTGCTTCTAGTAGCAATGTTTGGTGGAATATATGGCTGTATTTTAGGAATGTATGGATTTCATCATAAAACTTTAAAATGGAAGTTTCATTTATGTCATTTAATTTTTTTAATTGTATGGTGTTATGTTTTAATAAGATTAATTTTAAATGTTTAGGAGTGAAAAGTAGTGAAAAGAAGTGCAGGTATATTACCTTATAAAATCGAAGATGGTAAAGTTAAAGTTTATTTAGAGCATCCAGGTGGACCTTATTGGGCAGGTAAAGATAAATGGAGTATTTGTAAGGGTGAATACAAAAATGAAAGTGCTACCCAAGCAGCTTTGCGAGAATTTTACGAAGAAAGTGGTCATAAAATATTAGAAGAAGAGATAGCTTATCTAGGAGGATGTAAACAAAAAAGTAAAAAGTTAGTTAATATTTTTCTTGTTAATAAAGACTTAGATACAAAAAATATTAAAAGTAATACATTTAAAAAAGAATGGCCACCTGGTTCTTCACAGATATTAGAATTTGCGGAGATGGATCAAGCAGAGTGGTTTGATTTAGAAACAGCTTATCAAAAAATATTTTTAGGTCAAAAATATTTTTTGAGAAAACTGGAAAGATATTTAGAAGAAAAAAAGTAATTATAGTAAGTTTTATGATAAAATATGGGAAATGGTGGTGTTTTTATGCAATATAGCCTAGCTTCATTATTTATTCTATTTATTTTATATTCCTTTTTAGGGTGGTGTATGGAAGTATTAGTAACACTTTATACAACGAAAAAACTTGTTAATAGAGGCTTTTTAATTGGACCTATATGTCCTATATATGGAAATGGTTGTTTAATGATTATTTTATTATTACATAAGTATCTTGATGATCCGTTTGTTTTGTTTGCAATGGCAACTTTAATTTGTTCTATTTTAGAGTATTTTACAAGTTATATTATGGAAAAACTATTTAAAGCTAGATGGTGGGATTACTCTGATAAAAAATATAATCTTAATGGACGAATTTGTTTAGAAAACTTAGTGGCTTTTGGAGTCCTTGGTTTAGTTATGATGTATTTGATTAATCCATTCTTTACCAAAATTTTAGGAAATATTTCAGAAGTTGTACTTAATTCAGTTGCTATTTGTTTATTTGTAATATATGCTGTTGATAATATAATTTCTTATAATGTAATAAACAGCTTTAAGAAAGCTGCTGGTCAAATTAAGAAAGATAATACTGAAGAAATTACTAAGAAAGTTAAAGAAATATTGCTTAGTAGAGGTGGCTTATATAAGAGGTTAGTTTCTGCTTTTAATTTCGAAGCAAGTGAAAAATTAATTAAAGACATAACAGCTCGAGTAAAAAATGAAACAATGAAAGCTAAGAAAAAATTTATAAATGAGTTAGATAAGCAACGAATTTTATTTGATAAAGAAAAAGCCAAAGAACAACATAAAGTTTTTTCTAAAATTGATAAATATTTAAGTAAAAAAGGTCATATAGAATATGCTTCAATATTGCTATGTAATTATAATGGTAATAATATTTATGTTAGATTTGATTATGATGATGTTGTTAAAGCTTATAAGGTTGTTTGGGTTGATTTGAATTTTATTGATTTAAAACATTTAGATAATTATGTTAATATTCAAACAATGACGAGTTATCTAGCTAATAAAGTTGTTAAAATATTGGCTAATACATTTACTTCAAGTGCTAATTTTAGTGATGATAAAATTTATGGTGATCGTGTTGTTGTAACGAATATTTTTGATGGAATTAAAAGAGAATATGTATTTGATAGATTTTTACCAGAAGAGTTAGATTTCTTAAGCGATTTTATAGTTATTTTATTTTCTTATTTACCAAGAGGAATGGATGTTATTTTAAATGAAATGTTTGGTTTGTTGGATGGAATGGCTGACAAATATAATGTTTTAAAACCTGTTAAGTTTGACCTTTTTAAAACTGATATGACAACTATTTTTAAAAGTGATTTAATAAAAAAGGGTCAAAAAGAGTATGATAAAGGAAAAGTTGCTTTCTTAGAAAAATTAGAAGGTAAGTATGTGGCTATTGTTGATGATAAAGAACCATGTTTAGTAATTCTTCATCAGATAAATGATGATTTTGCAATGATATGGTGTAATTGTGAAAATCCTTTATATTGTGAACATATATGTGCAGTTTTATTAGCGTTACGAGATGGCTACTTTAATAACTTTTATAAAGTAAAATATCGTGGACAAGATAAAAGTTTACTTGATGAAGTAAGAGATGGCTTTTTCTATTGCTGTTTTGGAATAGAAGGAGATAATTTACTTTTAGTAGCTGATGATGGAATGATTTTAAAAGCTCCTATTTTAGAAAATGGACGTTGTATGTTTGATGTTATTGAAGATGATGATGAATGTAGTTTATCTAAGGAATTAGAAAATTATAAAAAATAGAGAAGGTTAGTTAAGAATAATACTAATCTTTTTTGTTTGAAAGTTTTTATGTTATAATTTTATTAGGTGAAAGTATGATAAAAGATTTAGGTTTCTTTTTAAATTGTTTACAAGAAAATAGTGAAGAAAAGATAAAAAATGGTATTTATGTTACATTTCAAACTAATGTTGGAAAGATTCTTTTAATATTGTATTTTTTGTGGCTGTTTTTTTTACTTTTTATACCAAAATTTTTTATGGCTGTTTTCTTAATTTCAATTATTATATATTTTATATTTTTATCTAGTAATATTGGAGCAATAGGAATTACTAAAGATAATGTTGTTATCGTACGTGTGAATTATTTTACCCGTAAAGTATGTGAAGCTTATGAAGTAAGAGTGACTTCATTTAAAAATGTTGAAGTAAAAAAATTTTTGTTAACTAATAGGGTTAAATTATCATTTATTGATAATAGAGGAAAATTTCGTAATTTAAAAATGAATTATAGTAAACATGTTTTAGGAAAAGGTTTTAAGACTCAGAAAGAGAATGCTGAAATAATTTATAATGTTTTAAATAAGGAACAAAGAATAATAGAAAAAGGTGATTTTTAATGTTAGAAGTAAAAAATTACTCTTTAGAGTATTTTAAGGGGAGAAAAATAGTTAAGGGGTTAAATTTATATGTTAAAGAAGGTGATATATATGCTTTTGTTGGCCGTAATGGAGCAGGCAAAAGTACGACTATAAAATCAATAGTAGGTATTAATCATATTACGGAAGGTGATATTTTATTAGATCAAGTTAGTATTTTAAAAGAACCTTTAAAATATAAAAAAAAGATAGCTTATATACCTGATACTCCAACCTTGTATGAACATTTAACGGGAATTCAATATATTAATTTTATTGCAGATATGTATGAAGTACCAGAAAAAGCTCGAAATGAAAGAATTTTAAAATATGCTAAAAAGTTTGAATTGTATGATGAATTGGAAGATTTGATAGATAGTTATTCACATGGAATGAAACAGAAACTTATTTTAATTGCAGCTTTTGTTCACGATCCTAAATTATATATTTTGGACGAACCTTTTGTAGGACTTGACCCGAAAGCGAGTATGATTTTAAAAGAAATTTTAAAAGAAAAGGCGGAGCAAGGAAAAATTATTTTCTTTTCGACTCATGTTTTGGAAGTAGCACAAAAACTTTGTAACAAGATTGCTATTATTAAAGATGGTATTTTAGTAGCAGATGGAACAATGAAAAGAGTTATTCAGGATAAATCTTTAGAAGAAGTGTTTATGGAGTTGGAAAAAGATGAATAAGCTAATAAAATTAATTTATGTTAATATTTTAGATTTAGGCGATATAAATAGAGTTCAAATGTCTAAACAAGCTGCTGTTAAAGATTCTTCAGAATTAAAATTAGTAATTTTATCGATTATAGCAATTACTTTTGGAATTGGTCTTTATTATATATATAATTTTTTAGGTTCTTTTATTTTAAATAAAGTTAATATTTTAAATATTTCTTGCATTATATCTACATTAGTAATTTTATTTAATAATTTATTAACAATATCAAGTACTTTGTTTAATACATCTGAATTTGAAGTATTGTACTCTTTACCTATTACAAAGGAACAAATTATTTTAAGCAAATTATTTAAAGTATATTTAAAAAATTTATTTTCACTTGTAATTATATGTTTTCCAGCTATTTTAGCTTATAGTAAGTATGTGAAAGTTAATGAAACGATTGCTTTTGTGTATTTTTTAATTGCTTTAACGTTACCATTAATTCCTATAATTATTGCAACAATATGTTCTTTTATAAATAATTATATAAAAGTTAATTGTAAGAAGATAATTCATATTATGAGTAATACTTTAGTATGGTGTGTTCTTTTATTAGTAGTTTATTTATTGTTCAAAAATGTTAAGTTTAATAATTTTTCTGGTTTGGTAGAGATGATTATTAAAAAAATAGATACTATTTATCCCTTTTTATATTTGGATAATATAGCATTAAAAAATTTAAATATAGTAGTTATACTAATGGCTCTTAGTTTGCCGATTATTATTTTTTATTTCTTTATTAAGTTTTTATCTTATAATTATTTGAAAATGAGTTCTTTACTTAAAGGAGTAAAAATAAAAAAGAAAGTAGTTTCTTTGAAAGTAAAAAAACATAGTAAGTTAGGTAGTTTATTTAAGAAAGAATTAGTTAGTTTAAGTAATAATAAGGTTTATTTACGTCAAGAAATGTCTATTGGTATGGGACTTTCTATCTTATTGTTGGTTATTTGTCTTTTTTTACCAGTTAGTAAAATAGAAAAGATAGAATATTATAAGTATTATTTTAATTTATATGTTCCTAGTATATTGGCTTTATTAGGAAGTGTTAATTGTTATAGTGTTTCTTCTTTGTCAATTGAAAAGGAAAGTATTTTATTATATAGAGTATATCCTCTTTATTTTGCTTATATTTTGGTAGTAAAGTTCTTAGTAAGTGTTGTTATTAATATTCCTTTCGTTATTATTAATTGGTTAGTTTTGAATATAACTTTTAAAACAACGGTTTTTATGAAAATAGTGTCTTTTGTATTTCCTTTAATGGCTTGTATTTTTACTAGTCTTTTAGGTCTGCTATTAGATTTTAAATTTTGTGCTTGGAAAGAAAAAGATGAAGATCTAATTATTAAACAACGTTTAGTTGTCTTTGTTCCTTTAATGGTTTCATTAGTGATAGGTCTTGTACCATTTTTATTGCCAGTTTATAAAAAATATAAGATTGCTGTATGTACTCATATTTTAATTTTAATGTTAGGAAGTTGTTTTACTTTTATTTATATGCTATTAAATTATAAAAAAATGAAAGAAAAATTATTTAAATAGAAGAGTAGAAATACTCTTTTTTTAATGATATAATTTTATTTAAGAATAGAGGGATATGAATGAATGATTATGATGTTATAATTATTGGAGCTGGCATAAGTGGTTTAGTATCTGGTTTAAAAGTAGCTCAAGAAGGTTATAAGGTATTAATCTTAGAAAAAAACAATGATTGCTTAGGATATAATGATACTTTTGTTAAAGGAAGATTTAATTTTGATACATCATATGCTCCTCTAGGTCTATATGATATGACAAACAAAACGGGATATTTAAATAAAATTTTTGATGAATTAAATATAAATGACGAATTTAAATTAGTTAGATTACCAGAAGCTTATCGTGTTATAACAGATGATGGTAGTGGTAAGGATTATACTCTACCTTTTGGAATTGATAAATTTATAAGAAAAATGGAAGAATATTTTCCTGGATCTAGTGGAATTTTAAAAACCTTTTTTGATTTAGCTTTGGAATGTAAAGAAGCTTTAAGGTATATAGATTCTAATAATGGCTTAGTTGATCAAGAATATATGAAAGAAAATTATGATAATTTTATCCGTATAGCTTCATATTCTGTAAGTAAAGTTATGGATGCGATTGGTATTCCATTAGAAATTCAAGAAGTTTTAAATGTTTTTTGGATAAGGTTTGGTTCGACTGAAACCGAATTGTCATTTGTTACGTATGCGGCTAATTTTTATGATTATATAGATTTAGGTCTTTATATAGCGGTTAATAAGACTAGTGAGATTATATATAAGTTATTAGAGCGTTATTTAGAAAATGATGGGGAAATAAAATATAATAATGAAGTAAAAAAAATTATGACTTCTTATGGTGAAGTAAATGCAGTAATGGTAAATGATGGGAGTATTTATTATACTAATCATGTTATAGCCAATGTTAGTCCCAATGTTTTAGTTAGTCAAATGATAAATCCTGAGGAATTAAACGAAAAAGCTTTGCGTCTTTGTAATCAAAGAAAATTAGGGTTAAGAGAATTTAAAGTATATTTAGGCTTAAATCGTTCAATAGATGAATTAGGTATAAAAAATTATAGTTATTATTTATATAATAGTTTAGATAGTGATGTCGAGTTTTCTAAAATGGGTTTAATTGGAGAAAATAACAATGTTGTTGTACAATGCATTAATAAAATTTATCCCAATGCTAGTTTAGAAGGAACAAGTATAGTTAGTTTAACGACTTATTTTTCGACAGATGTTTTTGAAAGTAGTATTAATTTAGATAATTATTATAGTGAGAGTGAACGAATTGCCAATCGAATGATTGAACTATTTTCGAAGAAACTAGGGATTAATATTAGTGATTATATTGAGGAAATAGAAATATTAACTCCTGTTTCATTTGCATTACGAACTAATAATCAAATTAATGGTTATAAAATGAGCGGCTTAGATAATGTTTTACCGCGTCTTTTAACAGCATCTAAAGAAATTTTATTTAAAGGTTTAAGATTTTGTGGTGCTTATTCATATTATGGGTCAAGTAGTGAGGCTTTATATTTAGCAGGAATGAAAAGTGCAGAATACACAATTAAAGATATAGTGGGTGAGTAAGATGGTAAAAGTTAAGATTAGTTCTTTAAGTAAATTAGATTTACTAAAATATAAAAATTTAGCTTTAGATCGTACTGATTGGTTATTAGATGGTAGTGGTAATCTAATAGGAAAGAATACTTCTTTAGAAAAGTTAACAAATGGTTTGGCAATTAATGAAGAAGAAGTATACATAAAAAATGTAATTAAAGAAACAGCAATTTGTAAAACAATTGTTTTAAAAACAAAAGATGAAAAAAAATTACCTTATTTTAGAGCTGGCCAATATATAACTCTTACTAAAATTATTGATGGTAAATTTATAACTAGACCATATACGATTACTTCTTCACTTGATGATGCTTTAAAAGGCGAGTATAGAATTACGGTTGAAAGAGTCGAAAATGGCATTATGTCAACTTATTTGGTTGAGGAAGCAGAAGTTGGAGAAAAGTTTACTATATCAGGACCTTTTGGAAACTTCTATTATACAAAGTTACGAGATAATAGTAATGTGATTGGATTAGCTTCTGGTAGAGGGATTACACCATTTTTTGCGATGGTTAATGCATTGGAAGCTCATGATGAAGATTTTAAATTGAATTTGTTGTACAATTGTCGTCGTGAGGAAGATATTATTTTTAAAAAAGAATTATTAAGATTGGCTGATGAACTTGATAATTTTAATTTGAAAATAATTTTAAGTGATGAAGAACGTGAAGAATATTTAAATGGGTTCATAACAGCAGAGTTAATAAAAGATTTAGGAATATCAGAGTTTTCTATTTTTGCCTGTGGATATGAAGGATTTTTAAAATATTTGAATAAAGAATTAGAACAATTTAAATTACCACGTAAATTTATTAGATATGAAGAATATTTACCAAAATGTAATATAAAAAAAGTTAAAAAATATAGTATGACTGTTAGAGTTGGCACAGCTATAAAGAAAAGTGAATGTTATAATAATAAGACTATTTTGGAGTCGTTAGAAGACGCTAAAATATATGTTCCTAGTAGGTGTCATACTGGGAAGTGTGGTTTATGTAAAACTAAGCTTATTAATGGTAAGGTTAAAGTCGTAAATGATAAACGTAACAAAGTAGATGAAGATGAAAATTTTATTCACCCATGTTGTACTTATCCAATGAGTGATATTGAAATTAGAATAAAATAATATTTGTTTTATTCTTTTTATTTGTCTTTTTTGCTATAATGTTGTCAAGGTGAAGTAGAATGGATTTTGAACAAATTAAAAAGAATATGTTAGTAAAAAATAATTATTTATCACCATTTGCATGTCGAGATGATGAAGCAATTCGTTTTTTTGCGGTAAAAGATAGCATTAGGACACCTTTTTATCGTGATATAGATCGAATTATATATTCTCTTTCTTATACGAGATATATGGATAAAACACAAGTATTTAGTTTTAATGATAATGATAATATTAGTAAAAGAATGACTCATGTTCAGATGGTTAGTAAGGTGGCTCGTACGATTGGGCGAGCTCTTTGTTTAAATGAGGATTTAATCGAAGCGGCCGCCTTAGGGCATGACTTGGGACATGTCCCATTTGGTCATGCTGGTGAACGAATTTTAAATGAAATTAGTTTAAGAGTTGGAGAAGGTTATTTTAATCATAATATTCAAAGTGTGCGTACTCTTATGTTCTTAGAAAACAATGGTGTTGGAAGTAACATTACTTTGCAAGTCTTAGATGGAATTATGTGTCATAATGGAGAATTAGAATTAAAAGAGTATCGTCCAGAAAAAAAGAATAAAGCAAAATTTTTAGAACAGTACTATGCTTCTTATAAAGAAAAAGGTTTAATAAAAAAATTAGTACCTATGACTTTAGAAGGCTGCGTAGTTAGGGTAAGTGATATTATTGCCTATATTGGTCGAGATATTGAAGATGCTATAAGACTTGGAATAATTGATGTTAAAAGTATCCCTAAAGAAATTACTGATGTTCTGGGAGTTACTAATGCTGAAATAATAGATACAATTATTAATGATATTTTAACTCATAGTTTAAATAAAGATTATTTGGCAATGAGTGATGAAGTCTTTAATGCAATAAAAAAATTAAAACAATTTAATTATGATCACATTTATGCTTTAGCTAATACAGAAGAAATGTTAGAATTTTATAATAAAGTTTTTAATACAGTATTTGATGAGTGTTTGAAGGCTATTAGGAATAATGATATTACAAAAAAAATTTTTACAGTTTTTCTAAATGGGATGAGCGAACAATATATCAATGAAACATCTATGGAACGTAAAGTTATAGACTATATAGCAGGAATGACAGATGATTATATTTTAAGAGAATATGAAAATTTAGTCTAAAATAAGGTCATTGATTTTATTCTTTTTAAATATTATAATTTAGATAGCAGAGATGCATAGTGAGGAGTTTTTTTATGGAAGGTAATGAAAAACAAAAAAAGACAAAAAAGGATAATGGCGCAACTGGTTTTGTGGAAGTTGAAGTAATTAAAAAATTTTCCCAAAAACAATTTGGACCTTTTAAAGGTGGACATTTCTTTATTTTGGGAATTATAGTAATTATTTTAATAATTGGTTTAGCTTTAAATAAAAATAGTGTAAGTAAAGGTGAATATCCTGAATATTCAATGGTATACCAAAATGCTGATGGTGAATTAAAGGTTATTGCTAAGAATCAAAAAGATGGTATTAAAATCTCTTCAGATAGTGAAACAAGAGATGTTATTTATGCCAATAAAACAAATAGATATATTTTATTTGAAAAAAATAATTCTTTATATTTATATGATAGTAAAAAGAAAGATGATACAACTAAAATACTTAGTGATGCAGTAGGTGCTTACTTTACGCCAAATGATAAATATGTTGTAGCGTTAGATACAGAGGGTCATATGTATTCTTATAATTATAAAAAAGATAAAGAAAAACTAGATTCTGATGTAACTTCAATAAAAGATTGCACTGATACAAAAGTATTATATGTAAAAGATGGCTCTTTATATATTAGAAGTTTAAATGCTAAGAAAGACGATAAAGTAAAAATTGAAGATAGTGGAGTTTTCTATGCTTCAATAAGTGAAGATGGAAAAAGAGTTGTTTACATAACAGAAAAAGATAAAGATTTAAAATATTATATTATTGGCAATGGAAAGACTGACAAAATTGATTCAGATGTTGTTGAATATTATTGTGATACAACTTGTAAACATATGTATTATGTAACGAATGATAGTGAAAGTAAGCTTTATTATTATAATGGTAAAGAAGGAGAAAAAGTAGCTAGCGATGTTTATGAAATTGTTGATGTTGATGTTTTAAATAAACAAGTTGTTTATGCTAAAGAAGATGATAAAGAATTTACTTTATATTATAAAAAAGCTGTTAAAGGTGATGAAGTAAAAATTGATGATTCTTTAGAAAAATTAACTTCAGCTTATATTTATAATGGTAAAGGAATTTACTATATTAATGATGATTCAGAATTAAAATATGCTAAGATAAATGGTAGTAAAATTGGTGATGTAAAAACAGTAGTGGAAGATGCTATAGATGGCATTATAGCATATAAAAAAGGTATAATTTTAGTAGCTGATACCGATAAGAGATCAAATGGTGATTTGTACTTTGTAAGTGGTAGTAAAGGAAAGAAAGTCGATTCAGACGTTTACTCTTCGTATTTAAAAGTTTCAATTAATGGAAATAGAGTATTTTATTTAAAAGATTATTCTTCAAATTCTGGTGACTTATATACCACTACTGGTGGAAAAGGTAAAAAAATTGATTCAGATGTTTATCGTTATGTTTATGTAAATGATAAAACTGTTTATTACTTAAAAGATTTTAGTTCTTCAAAAAAATATGGAGATATGTACTTATACAATGGAAGCAAAGGTAAAAAAGTAGTTGAAGATGTTACTAGTATGGCTACAAATAAAAATTATTATAAAGTAAAATAGAGGTTTTTTAATAAAACCTTTTATTTTGATATAAATTAATAATTTATATGATGTTTATGGTATAATAACTTTGCATATTTTTAAATAAAGGATATAAAACTATTTAAAAAAGGTATAATAAATAAAGAGGTGAACCATGGAATATAAAATATATAGTTTTAATAATTATCGTATTCATACAATAAAGACAGATAAATTTAAAAATTGTTCAATGGAAGTAATGTTTACTAAGAAATTACAAAAAGAAGAAATAACAATTAATAATGTTTTAACCGATATTTTAGTTGAATCAACTAAGAATTATAAAAGTAGAAGAGATATTGCTATCGAATTTGAAAATTTGTATAATTCTTATACAAGAGGCTTAGTGACACGCTTAGGTAATTATTTAATAACTTCATTTGTTACAGATTTTTTAGATCCTAAGTATTGTGATGAAGATTATTTAGATGAACTTTTTAAATTTAGTTTTGGCTTTCTTACAGAGCCTAATATTGAAAATGGTGAATTTGATAAAAGAAGCTTTACTATTGTAACTAATAGATTAAAAGCTGAAATACAATCAGTAAAAGAAAATGCAACAAAGTATGCTTTTAAAAGAGCTTTAAATAATATGGATGAAAATAGTCCTTCAAGCTATTATATGACAGGATATTTAGAAGATTTGGAAGATATTACAACAAGTAATTTAGTTGATTATTATAATAAGTTTTTTAAAGAATGTATCTGTGATATTTATGTTATAGGAAATTTGGATATGGATGAAATTGTTTCTTATATTAAAAAGTATTTTAATGTAAAAACAAAGAAAAATGGAAAGAAAACTTTATTTGTAGAAAATGTTTTAAGAACTGATAAACTTGATATTTTGGAAACAGGAAAGTATGAGCAAGCAACTTTTATTATGTTATATAATTTAGTTGATTTGAGTAAAAGAGAAAGAGATATTGTAATTCATTTATTTAATTTTATATTTGGTAATGGAGGATTAACAAGTAAGTTATATCGTTATTTACGAGAAGAAAATTCATTATGTTATAATACTTCTTCAATGTATCAAAAATATGATCAATTATTAATGATTTATGCGGGAGTTGATTCAGAAAGCAAAGACTTGTGTGTAGAATTAGTTAATAAAGCATTAAAAGAAATGCAGGAAGGTAACTTTAGTTTAGAAGATATCGAAAATGCTAAGAAAAATTTAATTTCTTCTATTAAAATGAGTCAAGATACTTTAGGAGGAATTGTCAATAATTATTTATTTAATGATTTAGATAATTTACCACTTTATGAAGAAAGAATAAAAGAATTTAAAAAAGTTACTAAAGAAGAAATAGTGGCTTTAGCCAAAAAAATAAAATTAAATTTGACATATTTATTAGCTGAAGAGGAGGTGCAGGATGGAAGAAATTAAGATAAAAGGTTTAGATGAAATTATTTATTATGATAAATGTAGTAATGGAATGCCAGTTTATATGTGGGTAAATGATAAAGTAAATAATTTTTATATGACTCTTAATGTAAAATATGGATCTGTAGATACAGAGTTTAAGAGAGAAAATGATAAGTCTTATAAAAAAGTTCATGATGGAATTGCTCACTTCTTAGAGCATGTTAATTTTAATATAGATGACAATTTAACAGCTCATGAAATATTTGAAAAACTTGGTTCATCAATTAATGCTTTTACAACTTTTGATTTTACTTCTTATGAAGTTTTTGCTTCTAGTGATTTTGAAGAAAATTTAAATAATTTATTAGATTATGTCCAAAAGCCTTATTTTACAGATAAGTTAGTTGAAAAAGAAAAAGGGATTATTGTTGAAGAAGTAAAAATGGGTAAAAATAGACCAGGACATAAATTATATTATGGAATGAATAAAGCGGTTTTGCAGAAAGATAAAAGAAGAATTTTAGTAACTGGTGAAGAAAATGATGTTAGAGCAATAACTGCTAAAGAGTTACAACTTGTATATGATACTTTTTATCATCCACGTAATATGTTTATGGTAATTACAGGTAATTTTAATCCTTATGAAGCAATAGGGATGATTAAAGAAAATCAACGTAAAAAGAAATTTATAAAATATACAAATCCTGTTAAGAAAAAAGTTATTGAGCCGATAGATGTAAATAAGAAAAAGGTTGAAATAGAAGCTAATATTGAAATACCTAAAGTGAAAATTTGTTATAAAATGGATCGAAAAATATTTAAGAATTATGATCCATTGGTTTTATCAATATATTTAGGAGCTATTTTAAGAAATAATTTTGGTAATACCTCTTTATTAAAAGAAGATCTAATGGAAAAAGAATTAATTACAGCAATTGGTTATAGTAAAGTAATTGATGATAATATTGTTTTGATTGAGATTACTTTTGAAACAAAATATCCAGCTGAAGTTTTACCTATTATTCAAGATAAAATGAGAAGCTTAGATATTAGTGAAGAAGACTTAAAACGTCGTCGTCGTGCTAATATAGCTTCTTTAATAAATGATTATGATGATATAGAATATGTTAATAGCGACATTTGTGATCAATTAATTTTATATGATAAAATTTATGATGATGTTTATAATATTTATAATAATACGACATTAGCTGAAGCTAAAGATATTATTGAAAAATTAAATTTAGATAATTATAGTATTGTTTCTTTAGTTCCTTTTGCTAAAGAGTAATGAAAATTTGACACTTCTTTTCAAAGCTAGTAGAATAGTAGCTTATAGAAAAGGGGTTTTTATATGTATCGTAGTTATGAATTTTACAAAAAAAGATATGAATGGAGTAAAGAATACACTGAATTTTTATATCAAATATTAATTGGTGTAGAAAATGATAAAATAAATGAAGATGTAGTTAGAAATAATGGAAAAGATTTACTTCGTATGTGTGTATGTGAAGGTAATATTAATTTATTTAAAAAATTAATTAGTCCATTTCCTTTTAAAACAGGTGAAATTTATATACATCCAACAACAATGTTAAAAAGTGAAGTAGTTCGTTATCATTATTTAATAGATTTCTTTACTTTAATGTCAAATGGCTTTTTAAATGAATTTCCATCTTCAATTATGAAAGCATATGTTGAAGATTTTAATCATCGTACTTTAGAAGAAGTTTCTGAAGATATTGTTCTTTTAAATCGTAAAGATCGTGAAGAAATCTTAAAAGTAGCTTACAATGTTGATTATAAAGTACTAGGTTCAATGCGTGTTAAGGATGTTTTAGCAAGACAAATTAGTGGGATCGGTAATCCAATAGCTAGTAAGAGTGATGTTGTTTATTATTCAGAATCAGCAACTGTATTACCTTCTTTAGCCTTATATGATTTAAACATTGCCACAATTGCTAATGATACTGGTGGATGTTTTGATGATAAAATGAAAGATGATGAATTATCTGAAATATGTATTAATATTGATTATGATTCATTATCAGAAGAAAATAAATTTGCTTTTGATTTAATGTGTGCTAAAGGAGAAGCGCGTGTAGAGCAAGTAGGTGAAGAAAAATTATATAAATTAGTGTGTAAAGCTTATCCGAAACAAAATCTATCATTTGTAATTGGTGAATTAATGCAAATAGTTGATGGTTTTGTTAAACAAGATTATTATTATGGTAAAGTTGATAGTATAAGTCTTAAAGAGCTGATTACTTCGATGTATACGAGTTTAGGAATGAAAGAAAAATGCGAAAATTTAAATGTTAATAATCAAGAATTAGTTAAAATGGCTAATGCTATAGGAATAGATTATTATTATAGTGAAGATACTGATACTATTTGGAAAAATGAAGATAGTTATTTAAGACATTTAGATTATGTTAAAGATAAAAAGTTAAGTAAATAAATTTATAAAGGCACAAAAAAAAGATTTTGGAAAAAATCTTTTTTTTATTATCTGTTGTAGAATTCAACGATAAGTGTTTCATTAACTTCTTGATTAAGTTCACTTCTATCAGGTAATCTTACTAATTTACCAGACATTGAATTTTTATCAAATTCAACATATGCTGGACGACTTAAGCAAGTTTCAACAGCTTCTTTAATTGCTGGATGTTCTAAAGAATTTTCTTTAACAGCAACAACGTCTCCTACTTTAACTTGGTATGAAGGAATGTCTACCTTAACACCATTAACAGTAATATGACCATGATTAACTACTTGTCTAGCAGCTCTTCTAGTTTTAGCTAAACCTAAACGATAAACAACATTATCTAATCTAGATTCTAGTAAATTTAGAAGGTTGTGACCTGCAGTACCTTTCATTTTTGATGCTTTTTCGAATAATTTATGGAATTGTTTTTCATTTAATCCATACATTAATCTGATTTTTTGCTTTTCAGCTAATTGAATACCATATTCGCTTGATTTACGTCTCTTGTCGTTTCCGTGAGCTCCAGGAGCATATGGACGATTTGCTAATTCTTTACCATTTTCAAGAATTGAGAAACCTAAACGACGAGATTTTTTGTAAACAGGACCTGTGTATCTTGCCATAATTTTCTCTCCTTCCATTTTTTGATATATAGGATTGTTATAAATAAATTATAGGGAGTTTATTTTGATATGTTCTCTAAGGCAGCCTTAGATACTAATAAACTTACGGAATAAACACTTTATACTTATTTACAACGCTGCCAAATACATCTGCAATTAATAATTATACATAAATTTATGGAAAAGTCAATAAATATAGGGGGATTTTCGGATAGAGAAAAGATAATAAAAACTTAAAAAAAATAATTAGTTTACAAAATGATTAACAGATTTAATATCACATTTTGTCTATTATAGCTATATTTTGTAAAAGAGATGTGATATGATATTAGTATATAAAATTAGAATAGGAGGTATAATCATGAGTATGAGTCAGACTGCCTATATACTTGCGGGAATAACTTATTATATTGTTAGTATTATAATAGTTGTAGTTGTTCTAAATATTATTAATCGTCGCGAAAATAAAAAGTATAGGGATGAAATTACAACTTTGGAACGTGATAAAAACTTGATTATATCTTCATCTATTTTGAGTGAATTAAATAAAGTAGAAGCCTTAGTTAACAACGATAAAATGCAAGAAGTGTATGATGACTGGCAGAAAAGATTTAAAGAAATAAAGGATGTTGAAGTTCCAAAGCTAACTGATGCTTTAATTGATATAGAAGAATGTTTTAATGAATGTGATTACAAGGCTTTAAATGATAAAATAGCTAAAGCAGAATTAGAAATATTTTATGTTAAAACAAAAGCTAATTTTTTACTTGATGAAATTAAGGAAATTACTTTGTCTGAGGAAAGAAACAGAGATACTATTATTAAATTAAAAACTCGTTATCGTGAAATTGTAACGAAATATAATAATAACAAAAATGATTATAAAGAAGTTTGTGCGCCACTTGAATTACAATTTGAAAATGTAGACAAGTTATTTGCGGCTTTTGAAGTAGCAATGGAAGCAAATAGTTATGAAGAAGTAGGTAAAATTGTTAAAGGAATTGATGATTTAATAGGTAACCTTGGCGTTATTATTGATGAAGCACCAACAATTATTTTAATGGGTAAAAATTTAATTCCTAATAAAATGCGTGATATTGAAAAAATTAATGAACGTATGAAAGCTGAAGGTTATAACTTAGATTATTTAAATATAACTTATAATATTGAAGAAGCTGAGAAAAAAATTCAAGATATTTTTGCTCGTTTAAATGTTTTGAATGTCGAAGATTCCATTTTTGAATTAAAAACGATGTTAGATTATTTTGATGGAATATATAATGATTTTGATCAAGAAAAACAAGCTCGAACTATTTTTGAAGAATATGTAAGAAAAGTCTTAGTAAAAGCTAATAAGTTAGAAAAAATTAATAATGGTTTGTATAAAAAATTAGATCAAATTAAGTATAGTTATGATTTAACGGATGATGATGTTAAAGTTATTGAGATTATTAAGCAAGAATTAATAGCTATTAAAAAAGATTATAATCAGATAATAGATGCTCATCGTACTAAGTCTTTTGCCTTTACAAGACTAGGTAAGGAGATGGAGCAACTAAATAATCGTCTTTTAAATACGGAAGAAAAATTAGAGACTGCTTTGCGAAATTTAGGTAGTTTAGAAGAAGATGAATCAAGAGCACGTGAACAATTAGATGAAATAAAAGATATTTTGAAAAAGAGTAAAGAAAAAATAATTAGTTATAATTTACCTTTAATTCCAAATATGTATTATGTTCAATTATCGGAAGCTAATGTAGCTATTAAAGAAATGGTTAAAGAACTTGAAATGACACCGATTTCTATTAAGACATTAAATATTAGAGTTGATACAGCTCGTGATTTGGCGCTTAAATTGTATAATACTTCTAATGAAGTAGTTAAAACAGCAGCTATGGCAGAAATGGCAATTGTTTATGGTAATAGATATCGTCCAGTAAATAAGAATTTAGATATAAGTCTAAGTAATGCAGAAAAGTTATTTTATCAAGGTGAATATAAGAAATCTTTAGAATGTGCTATAAGAGCTATCAATGTTATTGAACCTGGTATTCATAATAAGCTAATGGAAGCAGCAAAAAATTAAGTCGACTTTAGTTGACTTTTTTTATGGTATAATGAGTTTGGTGAGTTTATGATGAATGTAGATTTAACAAAAATGTGTGAAATATCTAATGTAGTAAGAGTCTTTTATATTGTAAAAATATTATTTAATATAGTTTGTATTGTAGTACCGATTATTTTAATTATTGTTACAGGAATAGATTTATTTAAGAATGTTATTAGTGGAGATAAATTAAATAATAAATTAGTTCTTTTTGTAAAACGTTTGTTGGCGGGATTTATAATTTTTTTGTTACCTGGTTTTATTGAATATATTTTTACTTTAGTAAATTTCGATAGTACGATGATAAATGATTGTTATGTGAATGCTTCTTTAGAAAGGATAAAGGAGCTGGAAGCTAAAGAAAAAAAAGAATTAGAAGAAAACCAAAAGAAAAAAGAAGAAGATAGTAAAAAATCATCTCTTGATATGGCTAATAAAAGGCAACAAGAAAATAAAGAAAAAGAAGAAGCAAGGAAAGATAATAAGACAAATGAAACAGAAAGTAGTGCGAGTAATAATACAGGAAAAGTTGTCGCAGTTGATATGAAGTATAATGTAAAAGATCCGGAAGGTAGATGTGGAAAAGCATCAAGTGATAAATGTGTTGAAGTAGCTACAGTTACATATCAGGATGGAAGTAAAAAAACTTTTTATATGGGGCGTCAAAATAATTATAAATTATTAGCAGGTTCTTGTCGTGCACATGCTTTTACATGTGGAATGAATGCAGTCAATGATACAAAGTATTCAACATTAGACTTACAAAATTATATGAAAACAATTGATGGTAATGGAGTTTTTAAAGGCGAAAAAAAATATAATGCAGCAATAAGTCATTTTAATGTTCCAGCGAAAGCTTATTTTAATGAGACAAGTATTAGCCAATCAGTTAGTATTGCAAAAAAGGCTTTGGATAATGGACAGCCGGTTATTATTTTTGTTTCGGGAAATAAATGTTCTGATTTGGCTCAATCACATCATGCTTTATTATTATTAGGATATGATTCATCAGGAAATGTTATTTTTATGGATAGTTGTGGAAGATATCGTACAGCTAAAAAACGTACTCTTAATCAATTAGGAGCATGTATGAGTGGAGATGCTATTGCTAAAAATTGGATGCGTATGGTTGTTTTTGAATAGGTGATAAAATGAAAAAAAATAAAGATATTATAATAGCGATTATATTAGTAATTATATTACTTATCATTTTATCTTTAAATTATTTTAAAAAAGATAATAATGTTTTAGTAGAAAATGAAAATAATGTAATAAATAGTAAAGAAAGTTTAAGTAAAGTTAGTAATAAATTAAGTTTTAGGTATTATAGTTATTCTTTAGATGAAGAACGTATTAAAGATGAATCTATTTATTTAATTAATTTAATAAGTACTATGGTAAATGCTGATGCTCCTGTTTTATACATAAAAGATTTGGATATGAAAGAAGTAGAGTATTATGTAAATTTATTAACTATTGGTGATGGTGTTAAGAGTTGTTATGATAAAGATTATTTTGAGGAATTAGTTTATTATTATTTTGGTATAGAAGATAATTTAGAAGAAGATATTTGCTTTGATGAAGTCTTTTTAAATTATGAATTATCTGGAGAAATAATTAGTTTTGATAAAGTTGACAATTCATATGTTGTAAAAATTTTGTATGATGAGAGTAATTATTACTTTACATATGATAATAATTATCATTTAATTAGTGTAGTTTATAAAGAAGAGTAATCTTTTCTTTATATGGTAGCAATTTTTAACAAGATGATTTATAATGATAATAGGTGATTAGTTATGATATATTTAGATTATTCGGCAACAACACCAGTTACCTATGATGTTTTAGAAAGTTATAATAAAGCGACTCGTGATTATATGGGGAATGCTAATTCTTTGCATGCCTTAGGAGTTAAATCAAAAGTCCTTTTAAATAGTGCAACTAAACAAATCTGTGAGATTTTAAATATAAATTTAGATGAGTTAACTTATACAAGTGGAGCAACAGAATCTAATAATATGGCCTTAAAGGGGGTCGCTCTAGCTTATAAAAACAGTGGGAAACATATTGTTGTATCAAAATTGGAGCATCCTTCAATTTATAAAATCTGTGATTTTTTGGAAAGTCAAGGATTTGAAATAAGTTATGTTAATAATGATCGTGATGGCTTGATTGATTTTGATGATTTAAAAAGTAAAATAAGAGAAGATACTATTTTAGTAAGTATTTGTGCTGTTAATAGTGAAGTTGGAGTAAGGCAACCATTAAAAACTTTAAGACAAATAATAAAGATAGAAAATCCTAATACATTATTTCATTCAGATATGACACAAGCTTTTGGCAAAATAGCTATTAATATGCATGATGTAGATATGGCTTCAATGTCAGGACATAAAATTTTTGGTCCAAAGGGGATAGGACTTTTTTATAAAAATAGTAAAGTTAAAATTGTGCCATTAATACATGGTTCTGGAAAATTTAATGAGTTAAAGATGGGAACACCACCTTTACCTTTAATTGTTTCTTTTTCAAAAGCAATAAGAATTGCTTTAGATGATTTGGAACGTAAGGAAAGTTTAGTAAAAAGACTAAATGAAAAGATATGTGATGATTTAAAAAAGTATCCAGATATAAAAATAAATAAAACTAAGTATTCTATTCCTCATATATTAAATATTAGTTTGATGAATATTAAGCCAGAAACTTTTGTTCATGCTTTAGAAGATGATGAAGTTTATGTTGGGACTAATACGGCTTGTTCTTCGGGAGATTTTAGTAATGCTGTAATGGCTATCTATAATGATATAGATAGAGCACGTACGACAATTAGAATAAGTATTTCACATGTGACAACAAATGAAGAAATAAATAAATTTTTAAATATCTTTCAAATGGATTATAAGAAATTAAAAGAATTGATGGGAAATATAAAATAATGATTAAAAAAACTTTAATTTGAGATTAAAGTTTTTTTAGTGTAGGTTGTTTTTCTATTAAAGGATCAATTAAGTTTTCAATAAAATAGTCTTCTGGCTGTGGAGCCATTTTATTAATAATTATATCATTTAAATATTCTTTGACAGATTGATCTATTTCATATTTATCTAGTAAGGCTTTATACTGAGGGATTACTTCTTTTAAGCCAAGAGTTAAATAATAAAAGTTAGGAGGACATAGATTAAGTAGAAGCATATTTAAAACTAACATTTTATCATTTAATATTAAATTTTCTTTGGAAAGATTAGAAGAAATTTTTTGAAAGTCTTTAAGTTCAAAAATTGTTCGTTGAAGCATTAACCATGTTTTTTTACCTTGGTAGAGGCTTATATCAAAATCAATAAAAATGGGTTGGTTATTTTCATCAATTAAGTAATTACGGAAATCTATGTCATAAGGAATAAATTCTTTTTGATGAGCTTCTTTTAAATTAGTAAGTAAAGTTTTATAAAGTAATAATATTTCTTTTTGGGAACAATTATTTATATAGCTTAGGAAACTTTGAGCGTTTTTTAGATATTTTGAAACAATATAAAGGTAAGAATAATTTTCATCTATAAAAAGTTTTTGGGGATTATTATAATTAGGTATTTTTAATGTTTGAAGTTGTTGTAATACTTGGGGATCGTATTCGTTAGCAAAAACTTTTTTGATAAAGAATCTCTCATCAAAAATAATATGTTCGGGATTATCATTTAAAAATCTAACATAATCGCTTGGTAAGTCTGGCATAACTGGTAATTTCATATTCTTAATCCTCCTTGGTGATTAAGATATTAGCAGATTATAATGAAAAAAGCTAGTTAAAATAATAAATATAAGTTTATTTTGTATTTATTTAAGTTTATGTTATACTTATTTTTGATTTGAGGTTGATTTTATGGAAAAACTTATAATGATTAAGTATGGTGAATTGTCAACAAAAAAAGCTAATATTGGATTGTTTTTAAAACAATTAAAAGACAATGTAAAGTTTGCTTTAGCTGCTTATGATGTTGATGTTAAATTTGATAAGGGAAGAATGTTTATTACATTATCAAAAGATAATTTTATGGAAGTTAGTGAAGCATTAAAACATGTTTTTGGAATCCATGAATTTGATGTTGCTTATAAATTAACAAGTAAAAAAGAAGATGATATAGGGGCTTCTGTATTGAAATTAATTAAAGGAAAAGAATTTAAGACTTTTAAAGTAGTGACTAAAAGAAGTGATAAAAAATTTCCTTATACTAGTATGGAATTTAGTCGTAAAATAGGTGCTGTAATTTTAAAAAATTGTGATAACGTAAGTGTTGATGTACATAGTCCAGATTTGTTTGTTAATATAGAAATTAGATTAGATGGAGTTTATATTTATTTTAATAGTGAAATTGGAATTGGTGGATATCCAGTTGGGGTAGCAGGTAAAGGTTTATTAATGCTTTCTGGAGGAATTGATTCGCCAGTTGCAGGGTATATGGCAATTAAACGTGGAGTGAAGTTGGAATGTATTTATTTTGAAAGTCCTCCTCATACAAGTATGGAAGCTAAAAATAAAGTTATCGAATTAGCTCGTAAATTATCATTATATAATAATGATATTAAATTACATGTTATTAACTTTACAGAAATTCAAGAAAGTATTTATAAAAACTGTCCTCATGAATATTTAATAACAATTATGCGTCGTATGATGTATCGTATAAGTGAAAGAATTGCTCGTCGCAGCAACTGTAAAATACTAGTTAATGGCGAAAGTATAGGACAAGTAGCAAGTCAAACACTTATGAGCATGAATGTTATTAATGAAACTGTAAAAATCCCAGTAATAAGACCATTAGCTTGTTTTGATAAATTAGAAATTATTGATGTGGCTAAAAAAATAGATACTTATGAAACAAGTATTTTACCATATGAAGATTGTTGTACAATATTTGTACCTGAACATCCAGTTATAAATCCTGAATTTAGTAAAGCTCGTGAATATGAAAATTTAATACCATTTGAAGAAATGCTTAATGAAGTAGTTCTTAATCATGAAGTAATTAAAATAAGTGTTAATGATAAAGAAGAGGAATTTGCTGACTTATTGTAAAAAGGGGGATATTATGGATTATGGTTTAATAAATGAGGTAATAGGAGATATAATAAAGATAGTTAATGCTTATAATAAAGATAAAAATTATGATTACTCAGTTACTTCTAAGTTAGTTATTGTTTTGCTTGGATATTATTTAACTTTTGGACCAGAAATTTTTGAAAAGATAAATAAATTTATTTTTTCTTTAAATATCTATGAATGTGAAAGTTATGTTGATTATAGAGAAGCGTTTAAAAAAATATTACCAGAGGAAAAGTGGTTAGGTTATTATCTTGCTCCGCTGCCTCAAATGAGATGGGATTTCAGATATAATAAGGATAATAAATTTATAGGTGCAATACCTAATATTCTTTATGTAAGAAGAAAATATGTGAGTGATGTTTTAGATTTGGCTCATGAAATATCCCATGGCTTAGAAGGATTAGAAGGTAGAGTTATAAGTGAAGATGATAAACAAGTTACACTACGTTTGGGTTTTTCAACGATTAAAGTTGATAAAAATACTAATTTTATGACTTTTGCTGATCTTGGTTTTAATGAATTTGCAACGATAAACGTAGAAAATAGAGTTTTACAATCTCTTAAAAATTTAGAAGCAGAAAAAATTGAGTATGATTTTGTAAAGAAATTTTTAAATGAATTATCTACTGATAAAAAAATTGTGGCATCAGGTTATCCATTAATGACAGGAGTTTATAGAAACTTAATGGATAATGATCATTTTTTTGATTTACTAAAAAAATATCATTATGCTAATGATTATGAAATGTTTAAAGTAGAGTATGAAGGTATTAATGAAGGCTTGTCTGCTGAATCTTTAAGAAGTAATACTAATATATTAATTAAAGCAAAAGCTGAAGATACTTTTGATATTTTACCAAAAGTTACTGAGCAAATTAATTTATTTAATGAAGGAACTAATTTTAAAGCTGATACTAAATCACTGATATTGTTAGTATAGAAAAATAGCTTTTTGGTCATAATAGTAATGGGTGATATAATGCATACAAGAAGATCAATTGATTATTATTATAAAAGTTGTGATATTGAAAAATTAAGTTCACTTGATAAAAAAAGGTATGAACTAATGAATGAATATGGATATAATTTGTCGGGAAGTAGTAAAAGAACTATTGATGAAGAAATACAAATAAAGAGGCATAAGAACTCGGAAAGTAAATAAAAAAGATAGCTATTCTATCTTTTTTTTGGTATTATCTTAAGTAAGAGGTGAATTTATGAAAATATTGTGTGTGAATGCAGGAAGCTCAACATTAAAATTTAGATTATATGAAATGCCAGAAGAAAAAATGTTGATGAAAGGTAATGTTGAACGAATTGGCTTACCAGATGGTATGTATAGTATTAGAATTGGTAATGAAAAAATAGAAAAAGATGCTAGTATTCCAGATCATGCTGAAGCAATAAATATTTTATTAAAGGAATTAGTTGATAATAAACTTATTAATTCTTTAGATGAGATTAAAGCTGTTGGGCATCGTGTTGTTCATGGTGGTAATAAATATTCAAAAAGTGTTGTTTTAGATAAGAGAGTAATGAGAGAAATTACAGAGATATCTTCTTTAGCACCATTACATAATCCAGCTAATTTAACTGGAGCAGCTGCTTTTATGGAAGCTATTCCAGGTTCAGTAAATGTTGCTTGTTTTGATACAGCTTTCCATCAAACGATGAAAGATTCGACTTATTTATATCCAGTACCTTATGAGTGGTATGTAAAATATGATGTAAGAAAATATGGTTTTCATGGTTTGAGTCATAAATTTATTACGGAGACAATGAAAGAAAGATTAAATAATAAAAAACCAAACTTAATAATTTGTCATATTGGTAATGGAGCAAGTGTTAGTGCTATTAAAGATGGTATTTGCATTGATACATCAATGGGCTTTACTCCAAATGCTGGTTTAATGATGGGTAATAGATGTGGTGATATTGATTATTCAATGATTGAATATGTAAGTAAAAAGACAGGTTATTCAACAGAAAAAATTGGTGATATGTTAAACCGTGAAAGTGGTTTACAAGGAATAGCTGGAATGAGTGATTTAAGAGATTTAGATCGTGCTTATGAAGCAAAGGAAGAAAAAGTATTATTAGCTTTTGATATGTATACTAATCGTATTGTTGATTATATAGCTAAGTACTATGTAAAACTTGATGGCAAAGTTGATGGAATTGTCTTTACAGCTGGTGGCGGTGAAAATGATCCAATTATTCGTCGTGAAACTTTGAATAAATTAAAAGCATTGGGTATTAAACTTGATGAAAAGGTTAATGAAGAAATGATGACACGTAAGGGTAAAGAAGGTAAAATCACTACTAAAGACTCTAAAATAGATTGTTATGTAATAGCAACTGATGAAGAATTAATGATAGCTCGTGATACTTACGATTTAGCAAAAGACTAGTTTAGTCTTTTTTCTTGTATGAATTTGAGAAAAATAGTATAATTGTTGGAGAAAGAAGGTTATTTTGTGAAGATAATGTCTATAAATTGTGGCAGTAGTTCACTAAAATTTAGTTTATTTGAAATGGATAATAAAGAATTAATTGCTTCAGGTTACTTTGAGAAAGTTACTTTAGATGGTAGTTTCTTTAATATAAAATATAATGGAGAAAAAATTTATGAAGAAGTTCCAATGCCTAATCATACAATAGCTGTTGAAATTTTACTTGATCGTTTAGTAAAATTAGGAATAGTTAAATCTTTAGATGAAATAGGTGCTATTGGTCATCGATTAGTACATGGTGGGGATAAATATAATAAATCAGTTATTATAACTGATGAAGTTATTGAAGATTTACACACATATTCAGAATTAGCACCATTACATAATCCAGCTAATATATTAGGAATTGAAGCTGTTGCAGCTGCTTTACCAAATGTTCCTATGGTAGGAGTTTTTGATACTGCTTTTCATCAAACAATGAACCCTACAGAATATATGTATCCAGTTCCTTATGAATGGTATACAGATTATAAAGTAAGAAAGTATGGTTTCCATGGAACAAGTCATTGCTATATAAGTAAACAAATTCCTAAGTTGTTAGGAACTGATAAGTTTAAAGCTATTATTTGTCATTTAGGTAGTGGGGGAAGTTTATCTGCTGTTGTTGATGGAAAATGTGTTGATACATCAATGGGCTTTACTCCACTTCCAGGTATTATGATGGGAACTCGTAGTGGAGATATAGATCCTTCAATAGTATCTTATGTTGCTTTAAAAGAAGGTAAGGATGCTGCTGATGTTGTTAATGACTTAAATAAAAAATCTGGTTTCTTAGGTTTAAGTGGGGTATCTAATGATTTTCGTGATGTATATCAAGGTTTATTAGATGGTAATGAAAGATGTAAATTAGCTATTGATAAGTATGTAAAAACTGTGGTTAATTATATTGCTATGTACTATGTTGAACTTGGTGGTATTGATATATTGTGTTTTACAGCAGGACTAGGTGAAAATGCTATACCAGTTAGAGAAATGATATGTGATAAGTTAGCTTGCTTAGGGATCAAAATTGATAAAGAAAAAAATAATACTCGTGGCGAAGTGGCTGAACTTTCAACAGATGATTCAACAGTTAAAGTATTTGTTGTTCCAACAAATGAAGAATTGATGATAGCTGAAGATACATATGAATTAGTGAATAAATAGTAAGGATGAGGTTAGTGTGATGAATTTGACTTTAAAAAAGATTTACAGGAAAATAAAACAGTATGATGTTATTGTTATTGCTCGTCATACTAGTCCTGATCCAGATGCGATAGCTAGTCAAATAGCTCTTAGGGATTCAATAAAATTAACATTCCCAAAAAAAGAAGTTTATGCGGTAGGAACTAGTGTTGCGAAATTTAAATATTATGGTGTTTTAGATCGTATTGATGAAACAACATTTACCAAAAATAGTCTTTTAATTGCATGTGATGTACCAAATACCTCACGAATTGATGGGGTTGATAAAGACGCATTTACAGAAATTTTAAAAATTGACCATCATCCATCTGATGAAAAATTTGGGGAATGTGATTGGGTTGATGAAACATCATCTAGTACTTGTCAAATGATAATAGAATTATTACTTAGTACACCATTAAAATATGATCGTAAGATTGCTGAAAATTTATATTTGGGTGTAGTATCTGATAGTGATCGTTTCTTAATTTCTTATACAACAGCTAAAACATTTTATTTAGTGGCTGAATTGATTAAGAAAACACAAATAGATTTTACGCATTTATATAGTTATTTGTATGAAAGACCAATTGAAGAGATAAAATTTCATGGTTATTTGTCAGAAAATTTAACAATAACTCCTCATGGTTTAGCTTATATAAATATTGATTCAGAGACACTTAAAAGGTATAATGTTGATCCAGCTACACCATCTAATATGATTAATGATTTTAGTAATATTAAAGACGTCTATGTTTGGATTTTTGTTACTTTTGATGAAAAAAATGATATTTATAAAGTTAATATTAGAAGTAAAGGACCAATTATTAATGAAGCTGCTAGTAATTATGGTGGTGGAGGTCATAAGATGGCATCGGGAGTTCGCACGAAAAATAAAGAAGATATTGCTAAATTAATAGATGATTTGGATAAAATATGTGAAGAATATCAAGAAAGTTTAAAAGCTAAGATTTAGCTTTTTTCTTTTTTTACAAGCAAGAACATTTGTTCTTGTTTATAGCTAGGAAGTTTGATATAATTTGAATGGTGATAAATTTGAAAATAATCAAGTATACTAAAATGCATACAAATAAATATAAAGTAACTTTATCTAATAATGAAAACTATTTATTATATGATGATGTAATTGTTAAATATGAATTGTTAAGAAAAAAAGATTTTGATGAAGAATTTTTAAATGAATTAGTGACATATAATAATCAATTAGAGGCTTATTATGTTGCTATAAAATATATTGAAAAAAAGCTAAGAACAAAGATAGAGATACAAAAATACTTATTAAAGAATTATGATAAAAATATTGTAGATAAAACGATTGAAAAATTAACTAACGATGGCTATTTAAATGACAAAAAATATGCTGAACTTTATATAAATGAGCAAATTAATTTGACTCTTAATGGCCCAGGAAAAATAAAAATGAACTTAATAAAATTAGGAATTGATAAAGAAACTATTAATTTTTATTTAGATAAAGTAGATAAACAATTGTTAATGGAACGAATTAATAAATATATTATGAAAAAAAATCGTTTGAATCATAAATTTAGTAAAAATAAATTAAAAGAAAAGTTAGTTTATGAATTAAATAATTTAGGTTATGAATCTAAAGATATTTATGAAAATTTAAATAATATTTCTATAGAAGAACCGGTCAATTTAATAAACAAAGAATATGAAAAATGTTATGCTAAATTAAGTCAAAAATATAGTGGATATGATTTGGATTCGCGTATTATTACTAAATTATTGACTAAAGGATTCAGTTATGAAGAGATAAAAACAATTATAGCTGAAAATAAAGATAAATAATGTATAGTGTTTCTTTTTTTAGTAATTAATGTTATACTTTTCATAGAGTAGATTAGTATGAAGAGTAGGAAATTTAAGCTAAAAAAAATTAAGTATATTTCTTGTAAATTATCTATCTTGATAATTTTTTTAGCGTCGCTTTTTATCGGAATAGGTTATTCTGCTTTATTTACTAATTTAGCAGTAGGTGGGCAAGTTAAGTTAGGAGCATTTGATGGACCAATGCTTAGAAAAGTTGGTGTTAATGATACAACTGCTTTTTGGGAATCTACTTACCGAACTAAGATAAAAAGAATTATATTAGGAACTAAGATAGCTAAACCAGCTAATTCGATTAAGGAATGGGATGTTGGTAGCTATGATGGTGTTGTTGATGTTATGGCGTATTTAACTACGAATAGTACCAATAGTTCATATTATGATTTATATATTCAAGGTGATGGACATTTATATGCTAATTATGATAGTTCGTATTTATTTAGTAATTTTACTAATTTAGATGAAATATTAAATCTTGAACTTTTAGATACAAGTAAGACAACTAGTATGAATTATATGTTTTATCAAACAGGTTATTATAGTAATAAATTTACTTTAGATGTATCTTCATTTAATACAAGTAATGTTACTTCGATGTACTATATGTTTGCACGAACTGGATACAATGATGTTAACTTTACATTAAATGTTAAAGGAATAGATACTAGTAAAGTAACTAACATGGGTTATATGTTTTATAATGCTGGCTTAAATAGTACCAAGTATGATTTAGATGTCAGTGGTTTTGATACTAGTAATGTTACAAATATGGATGAATTATTTACAGGAGCTGGTTATTCGAGTCGAATATTTACTTTAGATGTATCAAATTTTAATACAAGTAAAGTAACTTCAATGAGAGCAATGTTTTATCAAACAGGATACGTTAATCCTAATTTTACCTTAGATGTAACTAATTTTAATACAAGTAAAGTAACTAACATGCGTAGTATGTTTAGTCAAACGGGTTTAAATAATGAAAATTTTACTTTGGATGTAAGTAATTTTGATACCCGAAATGTAACTACTATGTTTTGTATGTTTTTTAGAACTGGTGAGAATAGTAAAGTTATTCAATTAAATGTTAAGGGGTTTAATACGAGTAATGTAACAAGTATGCATTCAATGTTTTATTCAGTTGGAAAAGATAATCCTAATTTTACGCTTGATGTCAGTAGTTTTGATACCCGAAAAGTAACGGATATGTCAACAATGTTTTATCAGTCTGGTTATAGTAATCCAAATTTTACATTAAATATAACTAACTTTGATACTTCAAATGTAACAACAATGGAACGAATGTTTTTTCAAACAGGGTATAACTCAACAAAATTTGAATTAGATGTGTCTAAGTTTAATACCAGTAAGGTAACTGATATGACATCTATGTTCGCTTTTGCTGGTACTAATAGTCCGTTGTTTAATTTGAATTTAAACAGTTTTGATACATCAAATGTAACAACGATGGAAGAAATGTTTACTAATTGTGGTTATTCGAATCCAAATTTTACTTTAGACGTTTCGCATTTTAATACTAGTAAAGTAACTAACATGCACGCAATGTTTTCATCAGCAGGTCATGAAAATCCAAACTTTACGTTGGATGTAAGTCATTTTGATACCTCAAATGTTACGCATATGGGAGCAATGTTTGATGCAGTAGGATATAAGAGCAAAGTTATTCAGTTAGATGTAAGTAATTTTAATACAAGTAAAGTGACTAATATGGAATATATGTTTCATAATGCAGGTCATAATAATTCTAATTTGGTTTTAAATTTAAGTAATTTTGATTTGAGTAGTACTACTAATATGTCTTGGTTTTTGTATGATGCAGGAGCACGAACAGCAGTTTTGAATAAAACTAACTTTAGATCTGATGTTGTACTTGATAATTTTGTTGATCAATCTAAAACATTTAAGTTGACTGTCAAGTCAACTACAGATAAAGCACTACTTGATACTAAAGGAATACCGACATTAATAGTTACAGTTGGTTAAATTAATTTATTAGTGAATATATATTATATCGATTAAATATTTTTTGTGTTATAATTAAGAGAGAATAGGAGTTCTAGGAGGAAGAAGTATGAGAAAAAAAACAAATAGAGGAAAGTTAGTAATTGCGAGTGTTTTGCTATTACTTTTAGGAATTAGTATTGGTTATGCTGCTTTGTCTACACAATTAACTGTTAATGGAACAACAAAAATTAGTTCTAATACGTGGAATGTGCATTTTAATAATATTGCAGTTACTTCAGGTAGTAAGACAGCTACAACAACACCAATTGTTTCTGGAACTGGTACAACAACATTAACTTATGCTGTTGATCTTGCTAAGCCTGGAGATTATTATGAATTTACTGTTGATGTTGTAAATAATGGATCAATTAATGCTAAGTTAGCTGCGGCACCAACTTTAACTGGTGTTTCAACTGCACAGGATGTTTATACTAATTATGTAGTAACTTATAGTGATGGAACAGCTATTAAAGCTAATGATACTCTTAATGCAGGTCAAACTAAAAAAATAAAAGTAAGAGTAGAATATGATAAAAATGTTACGTCTTATCAATTACCAACAACAGCACAGACTTTATCATTGACTTGTACAATGAGTTATGTTCAAGCATAAAAATAAAATTTTATATTTTATTTTTACATATGTTAACTAATAATATGTTAATTAATATATGTAAGAATAGAGATAGTAGGAGTAAAAATGGGTAAAAGAAGTATTAAAAATAGTTTATTTATGTCTATACTTCTCATATATATTTTGATATATATGTTTTTTTTACTTGATAAATTATTAATTTATAGCGAAAGTATAACAGCTTCTTTTTGTTTACTTGTTGCTTTTATTTCTTTTATTTTATTTGGATATCAAAAAGATAAGAAAAAGTATTTGAAAAAAAATATACTAGGATTAGTTATTACACAGATAATAATGTATTTTGTAATAATATATAGTCTAGGATTTTTAGTAGGTTTTTTAAAGAATTCTTATTCTTTAAGTGTGAAAAATATTTTTTCTAATATCTTTTTTAATCTAATTATGATAGTAGGAATTGAAATAACTAGGTATAATATAATTAATGCTAATAAAGATAGTAAATTTATAATAGCTGGTTATACTTTAATATTTATGTTAATGGAATTAATGTTATTTATTGGAACTTATGATTTATCAAATACTTTTGGGATATTTAGATTTGTAACTTTAGCATTTATTCCGTTACTGGTAAAACATTTTTTGTTAAGTTATTTGACTTATATGGTAGGTTATAAACCGGCTTTGTTATATCGAATTGTAATGGAATGTTATGTTTTTTTAGTGCCGTTAGAACCTGATTTAGGTGATTATTTATCTTCAATTTTTAGTATTGGGTTACCATTTTTGATTTTTGTTTATTCTTCAAGAATGATAGGTGAATATGAAAATGGAATTGAACATGATTTTAGCAAAGGAATGTTTCATTTGATTGATATACCTTTTTATGTTTTTTTTATTCTACTGATATGTTTGATTTCTGGGTATTTTTCTTATTTTATTTTAGGTATTGGTTCACAATCGATGGAACCAGTTCTTAAACGAGGAGATGCTGTTATTGTACATAAAGTTAATAGTCCTGCAGATCTTCAAGAAGGAGATATCATTGTTTATGAACATGATGGTTTATCAATTGTTCATAGAATTGTTATAAAGACAGAAAAAGATGGTGAATTTTATTTTTATACTAAAGGAGATGGAAATAATTCTTCTGATGATATAGAATTAAGTATGAAGGATATTAGAGGTAAAGTGTTATTAAAAATACCTTATGTAGCTAAACCATCAATATATGTATCTAATTTGATAGGATAGGAGATAATTATGAGTAAAAGTAGTAAGATTGTTATATTTGTTTTAAGTATTATATTAATGTTTGTAGCAACTATGGTATTATGCATGTATGATTGTATTAATTATGCGTTTATTACAATATGTTTAGGATTGATATTAATAATAAGTCTGTTTATATATTTGAGGAAAACTAGAAGTCCACAAGATATATTTTATAGTACTTTAAAAGATATTTTAAAAACGTATGATGCAGTATTGGTTAATAGTTTTGAAATACCTGATTTTAAAGATAAGAATATTATAAAGGTAACTAATTTTGATGATTTGATGGATGCTCAAATAGAGATTCGTAAACCGGTTTATTATAAGCGTGATGTGGATTATTGTGATTTTATCCTTTTAGATAATAATGAGGTTTGTTTATATTCTTTAAAATTAACTGAAGATGTGGAATCAGCAATTGATAAAAGGTTAAAGTCTATGGAAAAACAAGAAAAAAATATTGATCATAGTATTTTAGATGATATAGATAAAACAACTTTAATTAAATTAGATAATAATAAAACTTATAAGGTTTCACCAGTAAAGAATAAGGAAAAAACAATGATTAAAGATTTTGCTGAATGGAAAGAAGAATTTTTACCAAAATTAAAAGAAAAATAAAAAATATTGCGGATTGCAATATTTTTTATTTACTTGAATTATTTGAGTTAGCTGAAGTATTGTTAGATGAATTGTCACTATTTGAACTCTTTTCATATGAAGAAATAGTATTTTGAATATATTTAGCATATTGAGATTTCAAATCTGTATCAACGAATTCTACACCATAATCTTTTCTAACTTGTTGTAGAGCTTTGATATTAGCTACTTGATTTTTTTCAAGATATTGATCAGCTAATTTTTCAACGATAGAATCTTTAACGTCTTCAAGAGGAGCTTTATCTTTTGTTTCAACTCTTAAAATTACGTGGTATCCTAATTCAGTTGTAATAACTTCAGTAGAGAATTCTCCATCTTTTAATTTATAAGCAGCTTTAACAAGTTCATCATAGTCTGAACTTAAAGTATCAACGTTGATAAATCCTAAAGAACCACCATTATCTTTAGTACTTTCATCTTCTGATTGTTTTTTAGCTAATTCAGCAAATTTTTCAGCAACTTTTTTTGAATCAGTCTTTTTAAGTTCATTAATTATAGAAGTTATTTTGTTTTTAGCTTCAGTTTCAGCTTTAGTTTTTTCTTCGTCTGTCATATCATCTTTTACTTTAGCAGTAATTAAAATATGACTAACTTTAATATCGCCAACAACTTCGTCTTTGTAATATTTATTTATTTCTTTATCTGTAATTTGATCTTTACAATAATCAGTAATTGCTAATTTTTGTAAATGATTTAAATATAGATATTCTTTGTAAGCATCTTTTGAATTATAGTTAGTGTAATATTGAATTGCACTTTCTAAATCATCGCCATAAGCTTCTTCAAGTTGTTTTATAGTTGATTCAGCAGCTTTTGTAGCTTCATCTTTCTTATCTTTATATTTATCTTCTAAGACTTTCTTATCAACCATATTTACCAAAGCTTCTAGTGCATAGTCATCTTTTAATTCGTTGTATAGTTCATTGGCACTAATCATTGAACCATCTTTTAGTGTTACGACCGCTTCGTCACCATTTGATAGTTTTGGTATTTTACTTCCACACCCTGACATCAATGTTACGATAAGGGCTAACACAATAATCTTCTTTTTCATGTTTTCCTCCTTAACATAATTATAATTATAGCAACGTCTAATCTAAAAAACAAGAAAAACAAGCACATAAATCATTTAAGAACCATAGAATATAAGTGAAAAGACAAATAAAGGAGGAATGATTTATGAATCATTGTGGAAATAATGCTTTAGGACCAGCAATTATCTTAGTCTTATTTATCCTATTAATTATCATAGTAGGAGCTTATATTTAATGACTTTTCGGAAAAAGAGCTTGCGCGTAAGAATTAGTCCTTTTATACTACTTATTTTATACATTATAGCTGGTATTATACTATTAAACTTGTTTTTATGTTAATAAAAGGGGAGATGCCTCTTTTTCTTTTGATTTTATAATTTATTTAAGATATAATTGTTATGGTGAGATAGTATGGCTAAAAAGAAAAAAACATCTAAAGAAAAAGAAAAAAGTCAATTTAACTATAGTGCCGAAATGATCGGTTTACTTTTAATATTAATAGGTATATTAGGTTTTGGGTTTGGACCAGTAGGAGCACTTATTAAAAAATTTGCAATGTTTTTAGTGGGTGAACTTTGGCTTCTAATTCAGTTGGTAGTTTTATTTATGGGTGGATATATGCTACTTAAAAGAAAGTTACCAGAGTTTTTTACTTCAAGACTTATTGGTTTTTATATTCTAATTATTGTTGTATTAGTAGGGGCTCATTTTGGGTTTATTAATGCATATGAGCCTAATCAAATTATAACGAAGACAATGGATAGTTATCAAAGTAGAATATCAACGATGGGAACAAATGCTTCTATTTTTACTTCTGGTCAAGAAAGTATTAATATTGGTGGAGGTATTATAGGTGGAGGTATAGCCTTTGTTTTCGATACTTTATTTGGCAAAGTTGGGGCTATTATAGTTTTAGTAGCTTTAACAATTTTTGGTATTGTTTTGATGTTTGATGTTAACCTAAGTGATGTTTTGAATAATGTTCGTGAAAAATTGTTATCAATTAAAGAAAGAGCTTCTGATGATGAAGAAGATGATGAGTTAGAAGAAGGTCCAATAAGTTTACGTGAACTTAGTAATGTTGATACAAATTCTTTGAAGATAAAAGAGGCTGCAACGACACATGTACCTGTAACTCCTGTTACAGTTGCTTCAATGATTAAAGAAGAAACGGCACCATTACCATCTTTAGAACCTGTGGCAACTAAAAGAGGTATTTATACATTACCTAATATTAATTTGTTAGATGAGGTACCTAAACAAAAAAATGTTAATAATGAATTTACAAAAAGTAATAAGATAATCTTAGAACGTGTTCTTAGTGATTTTCAAATTAAAGGAACTGTTGTAGAAATCCATGTTGGTCCAGCGGTAACTCAATATGAGGTGGCTGTTCATAGTGGAACGAAGGTTAGTAGAATTGAATCTTTAGATAAAGAAATTGCTCTTGCTTTAGCTGCTAAAAGTGTTTCAATAGAAGCACCGATTCCTGGTAAAAGTACAGTAGGTATTGAAATTCCTAACCCTTCAATTAGTGCGGTTAAAATTCGTGAGGTTTTAGGTAATATTCCTAAGAATCAAGAAGGAGCTAAAATACTAGTTGCTTTAGGTAAAGATTTGATGGGACGTGTTCAAACGGCTGATATTGCTAAAATGCCTCACTTATTAGTAGCAGGTTCAACTGGTTCAGGTAAATCTGTTTGTATGAATAGTATTATTGCCTCTATTTTAATGAGATATCGTCCTGATGAAGTTAAATTAGTTTTAGTCGATCCTAAGAAGGTTGAAATGTCTAACTATAATGGAGTTCCTCATTTATTATGGCCTGTTGTTACAGATCCTAAAAAAGCTAGTACGGCTTTACAGAGAATTGTTGCAATGATGGATGATCGTTATGAAACTTTTGCTGAATGTGGAGTTAAAAAAGTTGAGGAATATAATCAATATGTAGATAAGAAAAAGAGTCAAGATCCAACTTGTTCTTTAGAAAAAATGCCTTATATTGTTGTTATTATAGATGAGCTTGCTGATTTAATGATGGTTGCTTCTAAAGAAGTAGAGGCTTCGATTCAAAGAATTACACAATTAGCTCGTGCGGCGGGAATTCATTTAATTGTAGCAACGCAAAGACCAAGTACTAATGTTATTACAGGTGTTATTAAAGCTAATATTCCATCAAGAATAGCTTTTGCTGTAGCTTCGTTTGTTGATTCTCGTACGATTCTTGATACGGCTGGAGCTGAAAAACTATTAGGAAAAGGAGATATGCTTTATTTACCAATGGGTGAAAATACGCCAATAAGAGTACAAGGTTGTTTTATAACAGATGATGAAATCTCTAGAGTTATTGAACATGTTTGTGGACAACAATCAGCAGTTTATGATGATTCTTTAAATAAAGCAGTTGAGGAAGAACATAATCCTGTAAGTGGTGATAAGGAAAATTATGATGATCCTTTGTATAATGAAATAGTAGAATTTGCTATTGAAACTGGTAAAGTTAGTGCTTCTTTACTACAGAGAAGATTTAGACTTGGTTATAACAGAGCGGCTCGTATTGTTGATTTGCTTGAAGACCGAGGAATAATTGGTCCTGCTAATGGTAGTAAGCCAAGAGAGGTTTTAGTTGGTAAAGATGGTCAACCGAAAGGAAATTAGTTATAAAGTGCTTTATGGCACTTTTTTTATTTTATTTGTTTTTTATGTGATATACTCTTATTAAAGATAGTAGGTGTGAGTAATGATGAATGATAAAAAAAATAAGGGGTTTACTTTAGTAGAACTATTAGCTGTTATAGCAATAATTGGAATATTGTCGGTAGTGGCGATTTCTGCTTATGGCAATGTTGCTAAAAATTCAAAGCAGAAAGCATATGAAAGCAAAGTAAAGCAAATTGAATCAGCAGCTTATAAGTGGGCAAAGGAGAACAATGTTAGTAATAAGATATCTGTTTCTGTAAATAAATTAGTTGTTGAAGGATATTTGACTGCTGATGAATCAGATGAGACTGGTTTAGCTAAAATTAGTAATCCAACTAATAATGAAAATATGATTTGTAAAACAGTTGATGTTTTATATAAAAATGGTGAAATTGAACCAAAATATAATGAAAAAGAAAATTGTACACTGGCAGAGCAAGCTTTAAATGATAATAATATTAAAGTAATGTTAGTTGCCGCAAATACTAATAAAAAACTAGGTTTATATAATGATACAGCTGAATGGAGTAAAGAAGATGTTTCAATTATTGTTTCTAGTGATAAATATAATAATGATTTTGAAAGTATAAGTTATGATTATGAAGGTAATACATATGTAAAATATAAAGATAAATTGACTAATTATGATGGTTCTTTGTATGTGGCTAATGATGATGTTTATTATAATGTTTTTACAGTAAAGGCTTCTGTTATAGCTGATGTTAATGTGATAATAACTTATAATTTAAAAGCGGACTCTAAAATAAATAATGATAATACTTCAAGAAAAGTTAATATTAGAATTGATAAAGAAGAGGCAACAATGGTTGCTAATACGACTTCTTCTTGGGCAAGGGTGAATCAAAATGTTAATTTATCATTTGATGATGGTAATGGCAGTGGTGTATATGGTTACTATGTTAGTGATAATCCAGTTAGTTTTAATAGTGATAGTTTTAAAAATGTGATTTCCAGTGATGTATTTAAACCTACAAAAATTGGAACATATTATTTCTGGACGCAAGATATAGCTGGAAATGTTTCTAGTAGATATAAAGCTTTTGTTGATGTTAATAATATTGATAATGTTGATGATTCTTGTACAATATCTTTTGGAAATAATGTTAATATAGACAATTGGCTTAATTTTGATGTTACTCCGAGTATGTCAACTTCATCCGAAAGTGCAGCTGGATTATATTATGGAATGAATAAGACTAATGTTCCAGAGTATCCTAATTATACTCCTAAAGGTCAAAGTGGTTCGATGACTTTACCAACACAAGGTAGTACAGGCAAGAATGGTGTAACTTATTATTGTTACATAAAGACTATAAGTGGTAAAACAACTTCTAATTCTGCTACTGTTTATATTGATAAAGATAAACCAACAATTTCAAGATTTAATGTTGTTTCTAGTGATTCATCATATGCTAGTAATGTAGTTAATGCTTCGCTTAATGCCAGTGATGGAGAAAATGGAAGTGGCATAAGTAAAATGTGTATTCAAACAAATAATAATGTTAATAGTTGTAATTGGGTAGATTATAATAATCTTTATACAGGCCTTAGTACAGGAAAGGATTATGACGGGTCTGGTCTTTCGTTTTATGCTTGGGTAAAAGATAATGCAGGTAATGTTAGTGATATGGCATCTACTTATTATACCGTTTATAAATATTGCGATGATACTTCAGAGACAGGGGCATATTGCTCTAATGATTGGTCTGCTTGTAGTGATGCTTGTGGTGGAATTAGATATGCTACGGAAATTACAGATTATGTTGACGAACATTTTCCTAGTCGTGCTTGTTCATCAACTACTGAAGTTAATGGTTGTTCAGAAGAGTGCGGTGGATGGAAAGACGAAGCTGAAGATCCTATTGAGACCGAAGGTAAGTGTACAGTGGCCTCTGGAAAATGTTCTGGAACGAAGACAAATACGATTACCACTTATACTTATTCTGAAGATGGATCAAAAATATGCGATACTAAAGTTGAAACGGAAACAGAAAAATGTTCTAAAGGAACACCTGATTATGGAGAATGGTCTGCTTGGAGTTCGTGTAGCAATGCTTGTGGTGGAACTCAAACAAAAACTAGAACAGTTACATTAAAAAAAGCCAATGGAAAAAAATGTAAGGATAAAGGGGCTGAATATACTCAGACAAAAAAAAGATCTTGTGGAGGTACAAAAAAGAAATGTGAAGGCTGGAGTACCTATGGAACTTGTACACAATCTGGTAAAAAATGTAGTGAAGGAACTCATTCAAGAAGTAGAACTTGCTATTACATGTCTTCAAATGGTAAAAAATATTGTAAAAAAGTTAATTCAGCTTGGAAAGCGTATAAAAAGAAGAGTGATGTTACCTTTAAAGATACTCAGACTACATCTTGTGATGCTTGTTGTTCAGTAAAAAATTATAAAAAATGTAAGAGAGTTTATGATTGTCGTTGTTCAACTTATATTCATAGTGATAAGAGTGTTAGTCCTAATACTAGGGTTGGAACTTTTGGAGAGTGGAATCCTGTATGTAAAACAGAGGCATTTTATGTTGTTAAAGATGAAGGTGGCTATTATTATGGTCGAAGTGCTGGTGGAGTAGTTGGCTGGGTATTAAAATCATGTACTAATAGTACTGGAAGCTATTGTGCTAATGTATCTTGTAAGAATTAATGGTGATAAAATGAAAAATACAAAAAAGATAATTATTATTTTAACTTTCTTTATTGTTATAATTGGAAGTGTAACTATTTTCGCAAGTCTTAAAAAAAATAATAAATTAGAAAAAGAAAAAAACAAAAATACCCAAACAATTGAGGAAAGTAATGTTGATGCCTCTAAATTAAGAAAAGATGATGTACATTATGATAATGGTTTTTCTATAATTGAAACAAAAGCTATTGATGCATGTTATGATAAAAATAATTGTAATTATAAGGAATCTTTGTTTTATCATTATGCTTTTCAAAATAGTAGTAAAACTTTGATTACAGAATTAACTAAATTAAATAAAACATCTGATAGTTATTATAATTTGATGAATAAAAGTACATTGAATAGTAATGAGTGTTCTAAAGTAATGGGGATGTATAATAAAAAGGATTATTATTATTTATTTCCAATAAGTTATGTTGATGATAATTATTTTTCTTTAGTTACTTTAGTTTACAAAACTAATTTGTGTAATGGAGTAACTACAGCTTTAAAGATTGATGGTTTTGTGTATGATAGAAAAAAAGATAAAATTTTGAGTAATGATGAATTATTAAAAATTAAGTCTAAAGATATAGAAGAATCTTTAAAGAGTTTAGATTATAAAATATATTTTAATGATGAGGGACAATTAATTTTAAATTATGTTCAAAATGGTGAGTATGTAGAAAATACTTTATAAAGTGCTTTATGGCACTTTTTTTATGTGTTATAATTTATAAAATGGAGGATGAAATATGAAGTGTTCTCGTTGTGGTGCTGAAGTTGTTGAAGGGGTTTCTTTTTGCCCTAAGTGTGGTAATTATATGAAAAAAGATATGCTAAATAATAATTTTGATAATAATTTTAATATGCAACATAATGAATTTAGTAGTTCTGATGTTGATTCAGTTAATAATATGAATTTTAATCAACAATTTTTTTCTGGAGAACCAACTCAACAAAATAATTCTTTTAATACTAATAATGGTTATAATAATCAAAAAATGGATAATTTTAATAATAAAAAGACAAAGAAAAAAGTAAATTTAGATTTAATTGTTTGTTTAGTTTTTTTAGGAATATGGATTGCTTTAATTTCTTATGTAATTAAAAGTTTAAAGGTTGATTATTATTTTGATGGAACGAATGAACAAACTACATTAGTTAGTGATAGCAAAGATAATAGTACTATAAATGATCAAAATAATGAAACTCCTAATACTAAGGTTGATGATGGTAAAACAAATACAGAATTTGAAAATTATAAAGGAGTTTCTAAATCCGGATATAATGGAATAAGGACTTCTTCTGATTTAACATCGATTATTTATGATAATCAGTATTTTAAACAAGCAATTTTATCAAGTAAGGCTGATGTTCTTAAGTTGATTGCTGCTGATAGTGAAAATCAAAAAGGGAAGTGTCCGCAAGAAGTTGTCAACGTTGAAAAAGAAATTGTTGATAACTATGGTATTACAGCAGTGAATTTATGTGAAATGGATGTTACTTTTGCTAAAGAGCTAAAAAATGTAACTTCATATATATATAATAATTTTCCAAATGCTCATGGGTATTTAACTAATTTAACACTTGCTAATGTTGGTACTTCAGCAACATATATGGCGGCTTTTATGCCATTGTTTACTTTTGCGACGAGTAAGTCTTCATCAGGGTATCCAGTTGGAATAAAGACTCAAATAATTTTAAATACAAAATATTTTTTAAATCCATCAAAAATAAAAAATTCGGTTGATTATGGATCTAAAACTGGCTATTTTCCTAAAGGAGCAACACGTAGTAGTGCAGTTGCTCATGAATTTGGTCATTATTTGTCATATGTTGCAATGTTAAATTATTATAAAACTAGTGATATGACTTTTGTTTCAGCAGGTAAAGCTAACTTAATGTATACTGTTTATGATGATTTTAATAGTGGTGATTTCAGTAATCGGATTATTAAAGAGGCTTATTATAATTATACTAAAGCATATGGAGCAGGAATAAGTTATGATAATTTTAGAGGTAGTATTTCAAGTTATGCATTAGCTAAAGATGAAAATGGTAAATATATTTATGATGAAACTATTGCAGAAGCTTTTCATGATGTTTATTTAAATGGTAGTGGGGCAACCCCAGCTAGTACATATATTATGAATGCTTTAAAAAAATACCTATAGATTGGTGATAATATGAAAAAAAGATTCTTTTTATTAATTGGTTTATTATGGATTAGTAATGTAGTAGCGGCTAAAGAATTTGTAATTGATCCAGAAAAAATAGATTTAGCTAATAAAGCTGATACGTTACTTGCTGAAACAAATAGTTCATATAAAATAAATGCTCCTTTTAAAAGTGCTTCTTCAAGCGACGAAGAGGTAAAAAAATATACTAAATCATTATTAGAAATTATTTTTAGTAAAGAAAGCTATGAAGAAAAAAGGAAAAATATTATGAATGAAGGGGTATTAAGTGATACAAATGGTTTTGATACTCTAACTTCAAGTATTTTGATTGAGTCTTTTATAAAAGATTTGTATGCTAGTGATTTAAGTTATGATTACATAAAATATATTTATACAACAGATATTTCAGATGGAATATTGAGTTATGTTTATTTAAGTAATGTTTTAAGAGATGGAAAAAAAGATGACATGGTTTTAACTTTTTACTTAAAAAGAGTTAGAAATAGTTTAAAATTATATGTTCCTTCATTTACTAGTGGTGATAAGATTAGTGAATATTTTAAGCAAATTGGTAATGATGAAGATAATGGTGATAATGTTGGGGGAAAGTTTAATAGTATTACTATTGCTGGTAGTGAAGCAGTTAGTGAAGAAGAATTAAAAAGTTTTTATGATATGTATCATGAACAAAATGTTTCTATTAGTGCTTTAAGTAATGCTGATGTTAATAGTTATGGAAGTGGTTTTTTTGTAAGAAAAGGTGTGATAGCGACAACTTGGTCTTTATTTTTACAAATGTTAAATACAAGTGAATTTATATATGTTAATGATACAAATGGAAATGTTTATAAAGTAAGTGGGGTTATTACAATTGATACTAGTTATGATGTTGTTTTATTAAAACTTGAGGAAGAAGTTGGAGTACCAGTTAAATTTGGAAATACTATAAATAGTAAAGATAATGTTTTTACGATAACTAGTAAAAATAATAGTAATTTTAGTGTTAATTATGGTAATTATTTAGGAAATAGCAATGATGTTATAAAAAGTAATTTTTCTTTGGCAAGTAGTGATGTTGGAAGTGCTTTGTATAATAAAGATGGTGAAGTAATAGGGTTTAATACAAGTAATGTAATTAATGCTACTTTATCAGAAGCAAATAAAACGTCATATTTAGGAGAAATACAAAGTAAATTAGAAAGTATATCTTTTGATAAGATAGAATATTTGGAATTAAATAAATTAAAAGATAAGTATTATTTTGATATAAAGGATGAAGAAAATGTTAATAATATACCTAAGAGAAAATGGGAAGAGATAAAACAAATAGGACAATTACAAAAAAATTTACAACTAGACTTAGTAAAAGCTAATTATGAAGATGGAATGGTTAGTTTAAGATATAAAAATAATATTAAAACTTTAGATTCATTAATATTAACTGTTGATTTTGAAGCAGAATTAGAAAATGAAGGCTATGAATGTATTTATGTAGCCGATAATAAAAAGATATATAAAAGTAAAAAAAATGAGGTTATTATCAAAAATTCATTAGGTTATTTAATAATAGTTATTATGGAGAATTAAGATGAAAAAGATAAAAGAAAAATGGAAAATAATATTATTTATAATTGTTTTAATACTAAGTTTATTGATAGTAATATTGTATTTTAATAGTAAAAAAGTTGAACTTAAGAATTATCAGAATGACTATTATAAAATTAAATATGATACAACTTGGAATTTAAAAAATGATAAATTAGAACATAAAAAAAGTAAAAGTAGGATTAAAATAACTTATAAAGTATTAGATCAAAGTTATATTGATATTGAATTAAAGGATATTATAAATGATTTGTTGTATAGTATAGAAAAGCAAAATAAAGATTATGAGAAAATTATGCAAAAAAAGATAGATAATCCTTATCAAGGATATCAAGTTTTATATGAAGATAATGATGTTCAATCACTTGTAACAATTTATAAGAAAGATAATGTATTATTATTTATAACTTTTAATGCTGATAGTGAGTATTTTGATATTTTAATTGATAACGTTGAAACTATTTTAAATAGTGTCGAGATATATAGTGGAGAAAGATAAGAAGAGATGTACAAAACTTGTTTCTTGCCAAAAAGCTTTTTTTCATATATAATTATTGAACGTGGGTGGTATATATGAAAATAGACTCTGTTTCCTTAAAGACAGTAGCTGTTAGAATGAGCCAATATCCTGATGATCAGAAACCTGAGTTTTTATTAGTTGGCAGAAGTAATGTTGGAAAAAGTTCATTTATAAACACAATGGTGTCACGAAAAAATTTGGCAAGAACTAGTTCAACACCAGGAAAAACACAAACACTTAATTTCTATTTAGTAAATGAAAAATATTATTTGGTTGATGTTCCTGGCTATGGCTATGCAATGGTTAATAAAGATACACAGAAAAAATTTGGTCTAATGATAGAAGAATATTTAATTAATAGAAAAAATTTAAAAAGAGTATTCTTATTAGTAGATTATAGACATAAACCAACAGAAGATGATTTATTAATGTTTAATTTTATGAAGTATTATAAATTGGATGTAACGATTGTTGCAACGAAGTATGATAAAGTTAAGCAGAGTGATCGTAGTAAAGTTGAAAAGAGTTTAAATGAATCTTTTGAATTAGGAGAAAATGATAATATAGTATATTTTTCTTCTGTAACACGTAAGGGTAAGGAAGAAATTTTAAATATAATAGATAGATGCTTATAGTGTAAAAGCATCTTTTTTCTTTTACTAAAATGTATTATAATTAATAATAGGTGATGGTATGAAAAAGATAAATAATCAGGGTTTTACATTAGTTGAATTGTTGGCAGTTATAGTTATAATGGGAATTTTATTAGTTGTTGCCGTGCCAGCAGTTTTATCATTTTCCCAGAATATAAAAAATGATATGTTTTGTACAAAAGTTGAAACAGCTGAGAAAGCAGCGCAATTATATGGTCAAGATAATATTGATTACATTAGTACTCATTCTTGTAATAGTATAAAAAAAGGAAATACTACGACAAATGTTTCATCATGCGATATAGTAACTATTAAAGCGTTATTGAGGAAAGGCTATTTAAAGAAAGAAGAAGGTTCAAATAAAGGAGTCAAAGATGATTTCTTAGATCCACGTGGAGCAACAATGGCTGATGAAAAATTATTGGTATATATTGTTAATAAACGAGTTTATGCTAAATATATGTTTAAAGATGATAAAGATTTAAAATTATGTGATGGAACATATAAAAAATAATAATTTGTAAAATATCATTATTATGTTACAATAAAGGGCGATTGGAGGGATAGTATGAAAAAAACAGTCTGTTTAATAGGAAGACCTAATGTAGGTAAAAGTACTATTTTTAATAAACTTATTAGAGAAAATAAATCAATAATTATGGATACTCCAGGAGTTACTAGAGATCGTATATATGGTAATGTTAATTATGATAATTATTCTTTTTTACTTATAGATACAGGTGGTATTGATTTAGGAGAAGAAAACTTTAATAAAGATATCAAAGTTCAAGCAGAGATAGCTATTGCTGAATCTGATGTAATTTTATTCGTAGTTGATGGAAGAGAAGATTTAACTAGTAATGATTTATTAGTTAGAGATATGTTACTTAAGACTTCTAAAAAAGTTATTGTTGTTTTAAATAAACTTGATAATGTAAAAATGCAAGAAGAGAGAATTTATTATTATTATGAATTAGGATTTGAACATATTTTCCCTGTTTCTGCCTTACACAATTTAGGCTTTGGAGAATTATTAGATGAAGTTGTTAAAGATTTTAATGATACGATGCCGCTAATGGATGATGCATTAAGATTTTGTATTATAGGAAGACCTAATGTAGGAAAAAGTAGTTTAATTAATGCCCTGCTTAACGAAGAACGTGTTTTGGTATCTGATGTTGCGGGAACAACACGTGATGCAGTTGATACAAGATTTAGATATGACGGAAATGAATATGTAGTTGTGGATACGGCGGGAATGCGTAAGAAGGGGCGTATTTTTGAATCAATTGAAAAATATAGTTTAATTCGTAGTTTAAGAGCAATATCAGAGAGTGATGTATGTGTTTTAGTAATTGATGCTAATACAGGAATTATTGAACATGATAAACATATTGCTAGCTATGCTTTAGAAGCCGGTAAGGGAATTGTTTTAGTTGTTAATAAATGGGATACTATTGAAAATAAAGATCAAGCTATTAAACAATGGAAAGTATTATTGGAAAATGAATTTCAGTTTATGCCATGGGTCAAAGTAGTTTTTCTATCAGCTAAGACAAAAAAACGTTTACATACATTAATGCCAGAAGTAATAAATGCTTATAATAATAATCGTCGAGAAGTTAAAACATCAATGCTAAATAATATAATTGTCGATGCTGTTAAGATGCATGAACCTCCTGGGTATAAAGGTAAAAAGCTAAAAATATATTTTAGTAGTCAAACTGGAGTGTGTCCTCCTAAATTTACTTTTAGATGTAATAATAAAGGATTAGTACATTTTAGTTATGAAAGATATTTAGAAAATCAAATTAGAGCAAATTTTGATTTTACAGGAACACCAATGGTATTACAATTTAAAAATCGTGGTAGTAAAGACGATACAGATGAAGAGTAATCGTCTTTTTTTATTTCTTGATTAGTAAATATTGACTTTTTTATTTAATGGGGGTAATATTTATTTAATTCAGTGATGAAGAACAAGATTATTAAAATACTTATTATAGAGAATTCATGGTAGGTGGAAATGAATATAAGCTTTAGTAATTACTATCTTCTGAGAGGTTTAATAAAACCCGGTTAGAAGCCGTTATCTAAATCAAGTAAAATAAAGGATGGTACCGCATTATTTGCTCCTTGGCAAATGATGCTTTTTTTATTTTGGTGAGGTGAAAAAATGGATTTAGAACAACGAATAAAAAAAGTCAGAAATGAACTTTTTGCTGCTGAACTTTCTTTAAAGTGTACAGCTCGTGATGATATGACACGTCAATCTAAAATAGAACGAATTGATACCTTGAAGAAAAAGTTGAAATTGCTTATGTTAGAACAAAAAAAAGTTGAAAAGAACGAAGAACAAGAATTAGGTGGAAAAGGAAGGTAATGTAAAATGGTAAATTTTAAAGAAGAAGAAAAATTAAGTATTTTAAATCATAGTTGTGCACATTTACTTGCTCAAGCAGTAAAGCATTTATATCCAAATGCTAAATTTTGGGTAGGTCCAGTTGTTGAAGAAGGATTTTACTATGATATTGATTTAGGAGATCAAGTTATTAATGACGAAGATTTAGCCAAAATTGAAAAAGAAATGAAAAAATGTTCTAAGTCTGCTAAAAATATTATACGTAAGGAAATTACAAAAGCTGAAGCTTTAGAAATGTTTAAAGATGATGAATATAAGATTGATTTAATATCAAGAATGGATGATGAAAATCAAGTTATTTCTTGTTATCAACAAGGTGATTTTACTGATCTTTGTCGTGGACCTCATATGGCTAATACGAAGGAAATTAAATATTTTAAATTAACTAAATTTAGTGGTGCTTATTGGAAAGGTGACGCTAATAACAAAATGTTACAAAGAATTTATGGTGTTTGTTTTCCAACTCAAGAAGAACTTGATGCTTATTTAAAAGAAGTAGAAGAACAAAAACAAAGAGATCATCGTAAGATAGGGAAAGACTTAGAAATATTTATGGTTTCTGATTTAGTGGGTAAAGGTATGCCTATGTATTTACCAAATGGTTATTTTATATGGGAACAATTAGAAAACTATATTAAGGGTAAAGAAAAAGAATTAGGTTATTTACATGTATTAACACCACCTCTTGGTAATGTAGAACTTTATAAAACTTCAGGACACTGGGATCATTATAAAGAAAATATGTTTCCAATGATGGAAGTAGAAGGCGAACAATTTGTTTTAAGACCAATGAATTGTCCTCATCATATGGTTATTTATTCAAATGGTGTTCATTCTTATCGTGACTTACCAATTAGAATAGGAGAAATTGCTAGAGATTGTCGTTTTGAAACAAGTGGTTCTTTAAAAGGAATAGAAAGAGTTAGAACATTCTGTCAAAATGATGCTCACTTGTTTGTAACTCCAGAACAAATTGAAGATGAAATATCATCAGTAGTAAATTTGATTTTAGATGTTTATAAACAACTTGATATTAAGAATTTTAGATTTGAGTTATCTTTGAGAGATCCAGAAGATAAAGTTAAATATTATCCTGATGATGAAATGTGGAATAATGCGGAAAATAAATTGCGTGAAGTTTTAACTGATTTAGGTTATGATTTTGTTGAAAAAATTGGTGAAGCAGCTTTTTATGGTCCTAAACTTGATGTTCAAGTAAAGCCAGCTGTTGGTCCAGAATATACATTATCAACTTGTCAATTAGATTTTTGTTTACCAATGCGTTTTGATTTAGGGTATATTGATAAAGATGGTAGTAAAAAAACACCAGTCGTTATTCATAGAGCTATTCTTGGTAGTATTGATCGTTTTATGGCTTTCTACTTAGAAGAAACAAAAGGTTATTTACCAGCTTGGTTAGCACCTAAACAAGTATGTGTTTTACCAGTTAATAATGAATATCATTTAGATTATGCTAAAAATGTTACTGAACAATTAGAAAAAGCTGGTTTTAGAGTTAATCTTGATAGTAGAAATGAAAAATTAGGATATAAACTTAGAGAAGCAGTTGTTAAAAAAATACCTTATATGCTTATCTTAGGTCAAAAAGAAGTGGATGATCAAAAGATTTCTTATCGTCGTGCTGGTAGTGAAGAGACAACTACTGTAACCATTGATGAATTTATTAAATTATTAAATGAAGATGTTGTAAATAAAACAAGATATGATGTCTAACAAAAGGAAGTCATGAAAAGATGACTTCCTTTTATATTGTATTTAGTAGTTTTTTAGGTTATAATTTTAATTAGAATATGGGAGTGTGGCAAGATGAAAGTAATGTTGATGGATACTAAAAAATTAGTTAATTTAGTGCTTCCAACTGAAGTCTTTGGAAACTACTGGGTACAAAATGCTGAAAGAGAAAACTTAGTTAGTATAGAAGCAAATGAAGGTAACTGGGTTATAAAAAGTAATAGTGATGTTAAAGTATTTCGTGGAGGGACTGTTTTAACTGATGCAGTCTTAGAAAATGAAAAATTCTATACTTTAAAAAATGTTTTAGAAAATAAAAGTTATGTTTTGTATATTTGTCCAGTTTATGATACCGAAGCAATTCAACTTAACATATCTTTAAATGACTCTTCGTCTTGGTACATTGGTAATAATACAGCGCAAGATTATACAGCTTGTTTTAATAATATTATTTCTTATGAACAACAAGGTTTTGCTCGAAATCAATTGAAATTAAATTATAATAGTGGGACTTATACAATTTATAATTTAAATCCACAAATTCCTATGTATATTAATGGTGTTGTAACAGAAGCTGAAGAATTAAAATATGGTGATACTATTTTTATATTAGGATTTAAATTATCAATTGTTGCCGATATCTTTTATATGAATAATCCTAATAAGTTAGTTAAATATGATGCTAAATCATTTATAAATCGTAGTTTACCAAAGTTAAATTATGATAAAATTCCAACCGAGCCAGATATAGTCATTGACATGTATAAGAAGGAAGATTATTTCTTAAAGCCACCTCGTTTTGATGAAAGATTAGAAGATAAGACTTTAAAAATAGATTCGCCACCAGCAGCCCAAAATCAAGAAGATATGCCAGCTATTTTAACAATGGGCTCAATGTTGATGATGGGAATGAGTTCCATGATTACAGGTTTTGTAACTTTTGCTAATGTTTTAAATGGAACAACGACTTTGGCAGAATCATGGACTTCTTTATTAACAGCTGCTGCTATGCTTACATGTATGCTAATTTTACCATCAATTACTAGAATGTATAATAAGCATCGTAAGAAAGTTTACGAAAGAAAAAGACAAGCTACATATAGTGCTTATATTGATCGTAAAAGAGAAGAGTTTTTAATTGAAATGAAAAGAGAACAACAACTTTTAGTTGATAAATATATTCCTCTAAAAGATGTTGGAGATATTATTTTATATAAAAAACGTAATTTATGGGAAAAAAACATGGATGATTATGATTTCCTTTCTTTACGTTTAGGTATTGGAGCTATTCCACCATTTTTTAAAGTAAATTATCCAGATGAACATTTTTCGATGGATGGTGAAGATAATTTGATGGGGTATTTACGAGAGTTAGAACAACAAACTAAAATGTTAGAAAATGTTCCAGTAAGTTATTCTTTTGCAGAAAAATATGTTACAGCTATTATAGGGCAACGTCATGTAACTAATCCATTTTTACGAGGATTAATTTTACAGATGTTTGCTTATCATGGATATGATGCTTTAAAAATATGTGTTTTTACTAATAATGAAAATTTAAGATTTTGGAATGAAATAATTGATACTCCTTATATTTGGAATGCTGAAAAAACAGTAAGATTCTTTGGAACAAATGGTGATGATATAGGCCAAATAAATGCATATTTTGAAGAAGCTCTTGCTACTTTAAAAGCTGATGATCAATCACGTGGTTATGCTTCAGCTAATAATAAACAAGAAATAAAATTACCAACTAGATATGTGATAATTACTGATGATATAGATTCAATACGTAATTTAAGTATTATTAGAAGTGTTATGGAATCTCAACAATATATGGGAATTAGTTTAATTATTTGTACAGAGAGATTAAATTCTTTACCAAATGAAGTAGAACACTTTATAAGTGTTGATGAACATAGTGGTGGAGTATTTGAAAGAGTTTTAATTGATAATAAAAAAATTAACTTTGTTCCAGATTTTATGTTTGGTTCTTTAGAAAAATATGCTTATGTTATATCTAACATTCCGATTGCTTTAAATGGTGGTAAGTTTGTTTTACCAACTACTTATTCTTTTTTGGAAATGTATAATGTTTCTAATGTTAATCAATTGAATGTTATTAGTAAGTGGAAAGATAATAATCCAATTAATACGTTATCTGCTCCGGTAGGAATTAATGAATATGGAGAATTATTCAAGTTAGATTTACATGAAAAAGCTCATGGTCCACATGGTTTAATAGCAGGTATGACTGGTTCAGGTAAATCAGAATTTATTATTACGTTTATCTTAAGTATGGCTATTAATTATCATCCTTATGAAGTCCAATTTGTTTTAATTGACTATAAAGGTGGAGGTCTAGCTGGGGCTTTTGAAAACAGAGAAACAGGTTTGAAATTGCCACACTTAGCAGGTACAATTACAAACCTTGATGTTAATGAAATAAATCGTAGTTTAGCATCATTACAAAGTGAATTAAAACGTCGTCAAGCAGAATTTAATAAAGCGCGTGATGCAGTTGGAGAGTCAACAATTGATATTTATAAATATCAAAGACTTTATCGAAATGGTCAAGTTAAAAAACCAATTTCTCATTTATTTATAATAAGTGACGAATTTGCTGAGTTGAAAGCTCAACAACCTGATTTTATGAATGAACTTATTTCAACAGCACGTATAGGCCGTTCATTAGGGGTTCACTTGATTCTTGCTACACAAAAACCTAGTGGTGTTGTTAATGATCAAATTTGGTCAAACTCAAAATTTAAAGTATGTTTAAAAGTACAAGATAGATCAGATAGTCAAGAAATGATTAAAAGACCAGATGCTGCTTCAATTAAAGAAACAGGACGTTTCTTCTTGCAAGTTGGTTATGATGAATACTTTGCTTTAGGTCAATCAGCATGGACTGGTTCACCATATTATGAATCTGATGTAAGAAAAAAACGTGTTGATAACTCTATCCAGTTTATAAATGCTATTGGTGCTCCCATAAAAATAGTAGATGATGGCAAGAATAATTCGATTGGGGTATTAAAAGGTGAAGAATTACCAAATGTTATGAAATACTTAGTTGAAATGGCTAAAAAAGAGAATATTCATGTAAAGCAATTGTGGTTAAATGCTTTACCAGCTGTTATATATGTTGATGGTTTAAAAGAAAAATATGAATATAAGAAAATTGATTGTAATATTGAACCAGTAATAGGTGAATATGATGCACCAGATTTACAAAAACAAGGTTTACTTACAATGCCTATTACAACTGGTGGTAACTGGATTATATATGGTATGGCTGATAGTGGTAAAGAAGAGTTAGTAAATTCAATTGTTTATTCTTGTATTACTACTTATTCACCTGAAGAACTAAATATGTACCTACTTGATTTTGGAGCTGAAACTTTAAAACTTTATCGTAAAGCTCCACAAGTTGGAGATGTAGTATTACAAAATGATACTGATAAAGTAATGAATTTATGGAAGATTATTACTGAAACAGTTGTAAAGAGAAAAAAAATGTTTGCTGATTATGGTGGAGATTATATATCTTATTCTAAAGCAACAGGTAAAGTTGTACCAAATGTAGTAGTTATAATAAATGGTTTTGAATTATATAATGAAAACTATGGTGATGCAACATTTGATACACTAATTACAATTACCAGAGATTGTCAGAAATATGGCGTATACTTTATTATTACATCAACGACTTCTAATGGTATAAGATCAAGATTATCACAATATTTACCAAATCATTTAGTATTACAAATGAATGATAAATATGACTATTCATCATTATTATCTAGAACAAAGCTAGAACCAGCTAATATATCTGGACGTGGTTTAGTAAAACTAGATGAAATATATGAATTCCAGTCTGCTGTACCAACAGATAAAGAAACCCTAAATACATTTGTTATGGATAAAATAAAAGAATTAAATGATAAATATAAGATATCTGCACCTAAAATACCAGTGTTACCAGAAGTTGTTACAGTATCTGAATGTAGTGCTAGTATTCTAAAACTTGATGCAGTACCTGTTGGTATCGAAAAAGAATCACTTAATATTAGAAATGTTGATGTATCTAAATACTTTGGTCATGTTATAACAGGTATGGAATTTGGAGATATTCAAACATTTGGTGGTTTATTTATAAAAGAAATATCTAATATCTTAAATAAACAATGTTATGTTTTTGATATGGAAAAGGTATATAAAGATTATGCTCCTTATGTATCATACTTTGATAATAATATTCTAAGTTGTTTTAAACAATTTGGTAAATTTGTCTTTGATATGTATGAAAAATATAAAGATTCTGGATTTGATATGGATTCTTTGAAATCATATGGAGAATATGTATGCGTAATTGTTGGAATTGATAAGTTTAAAAATATGTTAGGTTCTGAATTCGATGGAGCCTTTGGGGGACTTGTTTCAATGATTAAGACAATGCCTAAAGTACACTTTATTTTCATAGATACTGTTGATAATTTGAAAAAATGTGAATTTGATGCTTGGTATAAAGATGCAATATCTAGTACAAGATGTATGTGGCTTGGAAATGGGATATCAACACAATATACATTTAAATCAACATTATCTTCAAGAGTTTTATCAACTAAAATTGATAAAAACTTCGGCTATTTCATTGATGGAAATACAACTGTCTTAGTTAAATACATTTCTGAAATGGGTGAAGAAGAAGACTATGAAAGACTATAAAAAAGAGTAAAAAAAATACTCTTTTTTTTTATATTCATTGACATGAAAATCAAATTAAGGTATCATTGATAGTATAAGAGTGTAGTGAATAGTTCTAGGGGAATTTGGTAGCAGAAATGGTAAACTACTCAATATGTTCTTAAATCTACAAATGATATGGAGGTTTTATTATGAATAATAATAAAGTCTGTGTAGATTTGATTGTTCCTAGCATTGAGGAAAGATATAATATATTTATTCCTATTAATAAGAAGACTATTGAAATTATATTCTTATTAAATAAAGCAATTAATGATATGAGTAATGGGGCTTTTCCTATGAGTGATGCTTTATCATTAATAAATGCTGATAATGGTACAATTTATGATACTGATAAGACCGTATTGGAAAATGGTATATTAAATGGTACTAAGTTAATACTTATTTAAGGAGGTGAAATAGATATGGCTACAGGTGAAGGTGTTGCAGGAGCAGATTTAAACGTAACTCCATCAGGTATTCATGAGTTATCATCTGAAATTTCAACAGCACAATCTAATTTTGAAGCAGCAGTTGAAAAAATTGATAAGGCTATAAAAGATATTGCTGGTCAAGCAATGAGCGAAGATAGTACAGATTATCAAGCATTTGTTGCTAGATACGAAGCTCAAATGAAACCAAAAGCAGAAGAAATTTCTAATCAATTGTCAACTCATGCTAAAAATGCAGATACTACTGCTATTAATGCTGAAGAAACTATTTCAGCAAATATGAGAACTATTGGATAATAAAATTATAAAATCAGAAAGAGGTGTGAAATGGCAGATATTCAAACTTCAGTAAACACTGAGTCTTTAAGACAAGCACAATCTAATTTGGATAATGAAGCGTCTGAATCTTATACTCAATATTCAAATGCAAATCAAAGCGTACAAAATCGTGCTGGTAATGCTGGTGATGGCTCTATTGGTGGTAAATTAGGTGAATTTGTTAATAATCAATGGTCTGATGATACGGCTCAAGCAGTAAAAAGTTACCAAGAAGAAGCACAACATTTGTTACAAGAATCTTTAAGTGCAATTAGCAAAAATGCTGCTAATTTGGCTGCAGATACGCAAAGTGTTTATAAAAGTAATTAATGATATTTTGTATACTGTGTCTAATTAGACACAGTATATTATAAGTAAAAGGCTCTAGCCTTTTATTTATAATATACTTGTAGTATAGGAAGGTGATTTTATGTATGATTTTGCAGCTGATGGCAGTAAAATTAGTGATCTTGCAAAACAAATAGAAACAGTTGCTGGAGAAATTAGTACTTTATCTGGTCAAATTCAACAGGGAATAACAGCGTTAAATGATGCTTGGTCAGGTTCAAGTTATGATACTTTTAGTGCTAAGTGTGCTGAGTATTATCCTGCAATGGATACTTTGGCTAAAATATTGGAAGCTTATGCTTCTATATTGTCAGAAAATGTTTTTCCAGCAGAAGAAGAATTGTGTAACGCAATTAAAGCTGCTCTGAGTTTATGATAATATTAAAGGAGTGATAAAATGGCAGATGCAAGTGAAAGTTTTAATGTTGAAGCTGTAAAAAGTCAAATGTCTACTTTAGAAGGTTATTTTAATGACTTATCAGAAAAATTATCAGAGATTAATAAAACTGTTAATGAAGAAATTAATGTAGGTCCAGAAAGTGCTGTTTTTGGTCAATTAGGCTCTAAACTTTTGGGTACATGGAATGCTAATGCCTCTACTTTTGGCGATTTTCATGCTAATTTTGAAAGTTGGTCACAAATTGTAGCTATTATAGCTGCAAATAATACTGCGTTTGATGCAGAAACAATAAATCTTTATAAGGATAATGGTAGTACTTTGACTTATGCTACTGATGATGGAACAAGGCTTACTATATCTTCTCTTCGTGAAAGCAAAGCAAATGAGCAAGCTTTTAACTATCTTTCTAGTAAATATTCTGATAGTAAAGATTATGAAACTTCAATAGAAGACAACGTTTTAAAAGTAAAAGACAAAGATGGTAATGTTGTAGTTGAATATACTGTTGATAATGGTAAATTGAAAAATACAAAAACATATGATGAAGATGGAAATTATTCGTTAATTATGTATGGTGTCGATGAAGATGGAAATAAAACTGTTGAAGTTAAATACTATGATAAAGATGGCAAAGAATTAAAAGAGAAACCTTCTACATTTAACGAAGATGGAACGTTAAAGACTAAAACGATATTTGATAAAATTTCAGAAGATATTGCTAATAAAGGAAAAGAAATTAGAGACTCTTTTGTTGATGGTTCAAATGAACTGATGGATACTGGTAAGGAAAAATTTGATGATTTATCTAAAAAAATTAAAGATTATGAAAATATGGAATTAAAGGATTGTAAAAATGGAGATACTGTTTTAATAGATGGAAAAATAGCTAAAGTAAATGTTACTAATGAAGGTAAAACAATATCTTATGATCAGGACGGTAAAGTTGTTACTTTGAATGTCTCTGAAGACGGAAAAATCAAAGTCCTTCCTGGTGAAAATGTAAAAACTATTAAGATTAATGGTAAAGATGTAGAGACAACTCGTTATACTTCTGAAGAATTGGCTAAATATTATGCTGAAAAAAATAGTACAGCCAAAAATTATTCTTACAAGGATTATGAGGGAAACGATGTAAATGTTACTGTTAAAGATGGATATACCATTACAGAGTCTTCTTTAAAAGGGACATCTTTGAAAAAATACGAGTATGATGATGGCAAGAGTGTTTTACTTACTACCAAAGCAGATGGCTCTACTACAATCGTGAAAAAAGATGAAGAAGGAAATGGTGTACCAATATCTGAAAAAGATGCCATAGTGTATGCAAATAAATATTCTTTAGAAAATAATGGTATTACTTATTCTGATAAAGATGGAAGTAAACATACTATTCAACTTAATAGTGATGGTAAAGTTAGTGAAGAATTTATTAGAAATAGTGATGGTAGTGAAAGTAGTAGAACAAGGACTTATGCTGATAATGGTGATTATGCTGTATTAGAAGATGGTAAAGTTATTGGCTGTTATGATTCTTCAGATAAGGAAAAAGCTATTGCTGATACTGTATTTAGTGATAACGGAAAAGCAATGTCTACTAGTGAAATTTTGAAAAATACTAAAAAAAGTGGTGAATCTGAATATAAAATTGAAGCCGAGGGAGAGTATTCTTCTAACTATCAAACTATTCGCTACGTTGGCAATACTGAAAATAATAAAGCTGTTATAGATTCATTGTATGCTAGTGCATCTAAATCTAGAGATGCGTTTAACAGTGATAGCCAGAAAATAGCTGATTATCTTGAAAAAAATAAAGATGAAGTTTCTAGTAATCAAGATTTAGAGGAGTTTTTAAATTCACAACTTGAGGAAAGAAAGAATATTTCACAAAAATTTGAAGAAGAATTTTATGTTGGTGACCATAAGTATCAAAAGGATGGAGCTTATGGTGATATAAGTAATGATTCACGAAATAATGGTTATAATACTGGGAGTAAATACACAATATATGGTCAAGATAATGCTTATGATGCAGCCACTAAAGCTTCTAGTGCACATAATGAGGAATTTAAGTCTATTTCTACTGTTGATGATATTAATGAAGTTTTAAGGAAACTTGGTTATCCAACTATTTAATGAAAATATTATAAACTTATGAGGTGATATTATATGAATTATGATACTTTTGGTGGAACTACAGATAAAATTACAGAATATATTAATAAGTTGAATGAATTAAAAAGTTGTCTAACGACTGATCTTCTTGAATCAGATGCTGGTAATTTTGATGAAATAAACTCCAAGATAGATGAAATTATTAGTAAACTTGAGGAAATTGACATTTCATCTTATGCTAAAACGATGCAAAATGAAGATTCTCATTTTTCAAAATAAAATGGAGGTGATGCTTTATGGGGAAGACTAAATATTCTAGTGAAAAACAAAAAGAAGCTATAACTAAAACAACATCAGCTAATGATGTTGCACAATTTATTTTAAGTACTTTGAAAAGCTTTAATAAAGACGCTGCTAGTAAAATCGAAACTTTTAAAACTTTTAAGACATCGGAATCAGATGTTACTGACTTGAGTAAAAAAGATGATAGTGGAGCTATTATTGAATCAAAGTATATAGCCTATTGTGGGGAAGAAGCTGGTTCTATAGCTGGTGCTATACAAGCTCAAAAAAGGGATAATGAAAATCATATTGACACTTATAGAGGAGCTTTGACTTCAGGAACCGATAAAATAACAGAGGCAGTTAATGAAGCTAAAAATTATACTACTCAAATTTTTACTGCTTTGAGACAACTTTCTGTTGCTATTAATGCTTTTGAAAATACTTCATATAGTTTAGAAGAAGAACTTGATAAGTTGGATGTTTCTGATAATGTTTCTGTTGAGCATGATGAGGCGACTGGAATTGATTCTGTTTATTATACTTATACAGATGAAGATGGAAATGAACAAAAATTAACAGTAGCAGAGATGGTTAATGCGTTTTATACTTATGTTGGAACTACTATGAATGCTACTGTTGCTACTAAACTTGCTAATCCTGAGATGAGTGATTCTGATTTTAATAGTTTATTAGATGGAACAGTTAGTAATGTTACTTCTAATGTTGATAAATACTTGAAACAAGGTTTGTTTAGTATTGCTTCAGCTGCTAATATTAAAAACTTTTATGAGGAAGTAACTGGAAAAGATTATGATAAGTTGGCTGATGATTTTTCTGAATCATTTAGTTTGATAGGAACAGATGGATCAAATGTTGATGTTGACGATTTGGCTAATAAATTAGGGAAAGAAACAGGTTCATTACTTTCAGCAACAACTGCTGTTCTTGCTGGTGCTTTGGGTGCTTACGATTTAACAGGATATATTAAAGATAGTACTGAATTAGACGTTAAAGGTGAAGATAGTAATGGTACACCAGCGGGTGATACTTCTAATTATTCTGGTCAAAATGGTAACGGAAATTCCGGAGGTAGTGGAAATTATTCTGGTGGAGGTTCTGGAAGTAGTGGAGGCTCTAGTGGCGGAAGCTCTGGTGGCGGAACATCCGGTGGAGGAAGCTCTAACAATAACAATAATTCCAACACTGATTCTGATAAAGAAAAAGAGAAAGAAAAAGAGAAAGAAAAAGAAGCTGAAAAGGAAAAAGAAAAAGAAACTGATAAGGATAAAGATCCTACTAAGAATGCTGAACCACCTGTTGAAGTTACAAAGGCTGAAGAACGTGGTAATTTACCAGAAAAGGTTGAAACTGACCTAGGTACTAAAGATTATGATGAAATAGCTCGTGAACAATTTGAAGCACAAGGTGATGCTAAGATAGCAGAAAATCGTGCAAAAATAACTGAGGAAGCTAATAGATTATTTGAAGCTGAAGATAAAACTGAACTAGAAAATAAATTAAGAGAATATGGTTATACAGAAATAGATATTAATGATATTATAAAAGATCGAAACTTAGTAACTAGTGCATTAATAGAAGGAGATCAAAGACAACAACTTGCTACTATGGCTAATAACTTAGCTAAGGCAGATGGTGTTAAAGATTTTGATACGGCATATGATGAGGGACAATGTTGTCATGGATTCTATGACGGATCTAGTGAAGCATTATTATCTAATGCTAGTGCTGATCCTACAGTTGCAACTGCTAAAACAGCTCTTACTGATGCAACTACTAAATATACAGAGTCTGTTAAGACAGCTCAAGAATCAATTACAAAAGTTAATGAAGCTCAAAAGACTGTTGAAACAACTAAAGCAGAAATTGTTAAGAGTGTTGCGAGTGATACAAAGAATTGGTCTACTACACAACAAACTAAATATAGTACAGAACTAAAAACTGCACAGGATGCATTTATTAAGAAAAATGGTGATGCAACTAAGTGGGATGCAACTAAAGTTAATGAATATCAAAAGATTGAAACAAACTTGAAAAATAAGTATGTTTCTGAAATTCAAAAGGATTCTTCTAAATGGTCTAATGATCAAATAGAAAAATATAATAAGTCTGTTGAAAATTATAATACAGCATTAAAAGATGCTAATACTAAGTATGAAGCTTCACAAACAGCAAAAACTTCATATGAAACTAGTAAAGCAAATTATGAAAAAGCTAGAGAAACATATTTGAAGAATGTTCAAAATGCTAATAAGAAAGATACTTATAATTCTAGTGTTAGTACTGATACTTCATTACCAAGCAATGGTGTTCAAGATCCAACTACTAATACTGGTAGTACTTCTGCTAATACTGTTGGAATAAGTGATGACCAATTATTAAATGGAGTTAATAGTAACGGCAATGGTGCTAGTTTAGGATAAAAAGGTTAGGAGGAATAGTATGAGAGAAAAATATTTACCTATAGGAACTGTTGTTCTTTTAAAGGGTGGTAAAAAAAGAGCTATGATTACTGGATTTTGTTCAGTAGCTCAAGAAAATCAAGAAAAGGTTTATGATTATAGTGGATGTGTATATCCAGAAGGATATCTAAGTTCAAATCAAGTTTGCTTATTTGATCATGATCAAATAGATAAAATATATTTTCTTGGTTATGAAGATGAAGAAGAAATTATGTTTAAACAAAAACTTAATCAAATTGTAAAAGCAATTGAAGCAAATAAACAAACTGAATTTACACCTGTAAGTGACGATAGTGATTTTAGTAGTAATTCTACAACTGATAATGGTACTACTAATCCATCTGCAGTTTCTTCTGATAGTAATAGTACTATTAGACCATTTGCTGGTTTATAATACAAATTTATAAAGTAATCAGATTTCTGATTACTTTTTCTTTGGAAAAATATATGATATACTGATAGAGAATAGAGTGGTGTTTTAGATGGTTGAAGTAATTAATAAAAATGATAAAGGTTTTACTCTAGTTGAATTGTTAGCTGTAATTGCTATTATTGGAATTTTGTCTGTTGTAGCGATTGGTGTATATAGAGGAGTTAGTAATAATTCTAAACAAAAAGCTTATGAGGCAAAAATAGAACAAATAAATAATGCAGCTAGTAAATGGGCTCGTGAAAATAATATTGATAAAGCAACTGTAATCTCTGTTAACAAATTAGTAGTTGAAGGTTATTTAACAGCTGATGAAGTATCAGCTGATGGCTTAGCTAAGATAATAAATCCTACTGATAATAAAAATATGATTTGTAATACAGTAAAAATTTCTTATAAAAAGGGTGAAATAGTTGTTAATTATGATGAAAAAACTAAAAATTGTAATTTAGCAGAACAAGTATTAGATGATAAAAAAATAAAAGTTTTTGCAAAAGAAAAAAAGGTTAATACGTCCCCTAAGCTAAATAGTAATAATCAATTATCATGGACTAATCAACCATTATCTTTAATTGTTTTTAGTGATGATTATAAAAATAAAACGATAAGTATTACTTATGATTTTGAAGGAAATAGTATTGAAAAGCAAGTAACTAATCATTCTTATTATGAAGATGAAGAAGATAAGTTACATTATATTTTAGATCCTGATAAATATTATAATGTATTTAATGTTGATGCAGATGTTATATATAATGGTGAAGTAACTATTACTTATAATTTAAATGATGGAACTAGTAAAAGTAAGGTTGTTAATGTTCGTATTGATAAAGAAGAAGCGACAGCTTCCGTAATTGCTGATGCAGAATGGGTAACGAACAAACAAAAAGTAATTGTTAAAGCTGATGATGGTAATGGTAGTGGGGCACGTCGTGTTTATATTGGTGTTGGTTCTTCTTATGACTCACCTGGAGTTGAACCTGTAGAATTATGTGATAAAGATGGTAAGAATTGTAAATATGAGCAAGAATTTAAAACACCTACTGTAGGTGAATTCAATATATGGACTGAAGATATGGTTGGTAATATATCAACTAATCCTAAAAATAAAATAATGATTAATAATGTTGATGATGCAGTACCATTATGTAGTATAGAATTTGAGGGAACAAAAGGAAATGGCGATTGGTATACATCAGAAGTTGTACCAAAAGTTAAAACAAATGTTGCTGGAGTAAGTGGTGTTTATTATGGAATAAAAAAAGGTAGTGCTAAAGATTATTCTAATTATGTTGGTTATGGTAATATTGGTAGTGTTTTCTTAAGTAAACAAGGAGATACTAAGGATCAAGTATATACTTGTGCAGTAAAATCACTAGCAGGTAAAGATTCTTCAAATACAGTAAATGTTAAAGTAGATACAACTAAACCTGTTGTTACAGAGGTTAGTGTTTCATCACAAAATAGTGGATATAATACTAATAATGTCTATGTTAAAGTTAAAGCTAATGATCAAATCAGTGGTCTTGATCAATTATGTGTTCAAACAAGTAATAATGTTGGTTTATGTCAATGGCAGGACTTTATAGAAACAGTAACAAGGAATACAAGTATATCTTATGAAAATGGGGGTGATGTTAAATTTTATGTTTGGGTTAAGGATAAGGCTGGTTTAATATCAAATGTAAAAGAATCTGGTAATTATAAGGTCTATAAGAGTTGTAGTGTTAATTCTAATATAATTGATAATGGAGGTTCTACATGTGGTAATGATTATGGAGCATGTACAAACATCTGTGGAGGAAAACAATATGCTACAAAATATCAAGGTAAGAAAGATAAGTATACTGGGACGGCTTGCACAACATTAACAGAAAGTAGTAGTAATTCTTGTTCTAGAGATTGTGGAGGTTTTACATATGTTGATGGTACAACTTGTTCAAATGTTTGTGGAGGAACATATAATAGATTAGCTTATTCAACAATAGATAGTTCAGTAAGGTGTGAAACTAAAGATTTGACTTCTGGTGGAGCAGCCTGTGGAGGTATTACTTATGTTGATGGAGGAACATGTTCAAATGCTTGTGGAGGAACATATAATAGGTTAGCCTATTCGACAATAGATAGTTCAGTAAGATGTGAAAGTAGTGATGTTACAACTGGTGGAGCAGCTTGTGGAGGATTTAATAAGGTCTGTACAAAAAAATGGTCTAAATGTACATTAAAAAAAGGAGCAACAGTTAAAACAAAGGTAAGAACAACCACTTGTAAATATCCTAGTAATGATGGAACTGTTAAAGCCTGCTATGACAAAAAAGTTACAAAAAAAACAATAACTTGTAAAAAGCCTTGTAGCGATTCTGATGCTTCAGGTTGTGAAAAATTATATATTTGTAATTATACAGTTTGGCTACATAAGGCCAATTCATATAATCTTGATATATATAATGATATTTATTTAGAATATGGAACAGAGATTAAGTATCTTGAAAAAGCAGATAATTCAATGTTAAAAGTTTACTATGATACAGGTGATGATGAAGAGCCAAATAATATTTGGTATGTTAGAGATACTTGTTTGGCTCCAGAAGGTAAAAGTTGTGGAGAAGATGTTTGTCCAACAATGAGAGATTAGTAGGTGATAAAATGAAAAAGATAATATATACTTTAATATTATTTATTAGTTTTTTTACAATAACATATGCTTATACAGAAATTGATTTAGATGGTTTTGATATTCTTATGACTGAACTTGGATATGAAACATCCAATATTAATAATGGAATGATTGCTTCATCTAAAAGTGAACCTTTGTATATTGAATCATATGAATATAATAGTTATGAAAAAGTTGATGATGCTATTAATAAATTGAAAAAATTAAGTGATGTATCTGATTTGAGTTTAAAAGAACATAATGTTATAACAAGTTATAATGTTGATAATACTCAGAAAGATAATTATAGTTTTATTAAATTTGATTATATTGAAGAAGGGTTATCTCTTCATAAATATTATTATATTTTTAGAATAAATAAATCTCTTGTTGTTGGGTGTGGAATTTTTGATAAAAGAGATAAAATAGATACAATTGTTGAAAAACTTATAAGTGATAAAGTTACGGATGATATTAATAATATATATGATTGGCAAGGAGAAGAAGAAGATACACAGCTGTCTCAAAATTATGTTGATAAGAAAGAAAATAAGAAAAATTATTTGTTAATAGTGTTGATTTTATTATTTGTTTTAATATTAGTTATTGGTGTTATTGTTTTGATAGTGAAGAGAAATAAAGCAAAAAAGAATGACGTACTTTAAAGCTTGAAAGGGACAAAAGTTATTATGTGAGCTTTTGTCTTTTTTATGGGTCTAATCTTTTGGAAACTGGTATAACGTTAGCAGTTGTGCAAAAGATGGATATACCAAATGTCGAACTTTATATTACTAGGCATTATAATAAATAAAAACTTATTAATATTTATTAAATATCTTGCAAAGTAGCAAGATATTTTTTATAATTAAGATGACTTTTTACTTTAGGAACATATGTTAAATAAGCTACTATTTTATAGTAGTATTTTGTAATGGAAAGTAGGTGTAGTATGGCTTTAACAGGGAGAGATTTAGAACTTGAAAGAAGAAGACTTAAAGAAGTTTTAAAATTATTGGATGATAAAATTGCTAGAATGGGTAATGATATTTTTTTGGATGAGGAAAAATTACAAGATTTTCGCCGTTATACTTGGGAAAATAAAAAAAGTATGGATGCTCAAGAACTTAGTCAAGCCAATGTTGAAAATGATATGGAAACTAATAATTTACTTAGAGAACGTGAGTATTTTAAGAAGCTTTATCGTATAAAAGATAATCCTTATTTTGCTTCAGTTGTTTTTGAAGATGAAGATAAGAAAAGATATAGTATCTATTTAGGTTTAACTTATTTAAAGGATGAAGATTATGGAAATATAATTTATGATTGGCGTAGCCCGATTTGTAGCATTTTTTATGATTACGAAGTTGGTAAGTGTGCATATGTGGCACCAGCTGGAATAATCAGTGGTGAATTATTAAGAAAAAGGCAATATAAGATTGAAAATCGTGAGTTACTTAGTGCTTTTGACAATTCAATAAGTATTGATGATGAATTGTTACAAGAAGTATTAGCTAGTGATAGTAATGAAAAGATGAAAAATATTGTTAATACAATTCAACAAGAACAAAATAATGTTATAAGAAATGTTAGAGATAAAACGCTGATTGTATCTGGAATTGCTGGTTCAGGTAAGACGAGTGTAGCTTTACATCGAATCGCTTTCTTATTATATAAAATTAAAAATTTAACAAGTAATGATATATTAATTTTTTCACCTAATCAAATCTTTACAGAATATATATCTAATGTTTTACCAGAATTGGGAGAAGATAATACATTACAAACAACTTTTAATGATTATTTAAGTAGTAGTATTAGTGAATTTAGTGAAGTTGAACCATTTATGGAATTTATTGGTAAATATTATTTAGGAGAAATAAGTAACTTTGATTTAATTACTTATAAACAAAGTGATGAAATAATAAAAGATATTGAATTATATGTTGAAGATTATATTAAAAAAGCTAAAATGATAAATGATTTTACGGAGAATAAAATTTATGATGTTTTTAAAGAAGATATAAATGATTTATTACATAACAGATATAGTTCTTTGCCTTTTTTTGAGAGAGTAGATGAAATTGCAACTAAATTAAGTGAAAATAATTATAAAGGAAGTAGTAAGAAAAAATTAACATATCGTAAGTTAATTTTTGAAAATAGTAATTTTAAAAAAGATTTTAAAGATATATACTTAAATTTCTTTTGTAGTGATTTTTGTAAGATAAGAATGAATGATAAAGAGATTAGAGAATTTAGTAAAAGTAAAGTAATTGGGTATGCTGATGCCTTACTATTCGTTTATATGAAATGTTTATTAGAAGGTTTTCCTTACGAAAGGGATATTAAACAAGTAGTTATTGATGAAGCTCAAGATTATAGTTATTTGCAATATTTGATTATTAGTAAGATATTTAGAAATAGTAATTTTACTATTTTGGGTGATGTTAATCAAACAATTAATCCTTATTATAAATATGAAAGTTTGAATGTTTTAGCAGATATTTTTAAACAAAGTAAATGTATTTCTTTAACAAAGACGTATCGTTCAAGTCCTGAAATCATAGAATTTACTAATAAGATATTAGGTCTTAATCATGTATGTGCAATTCGAAAAACAGAAAGTATACCCCTTATTCATCGTAAGAAAAGTAGTTATTTATTGGAAGATATTAAGTATTTAGAAGGTAAATATAAGTCAGTTGCTGTAATTACGAGGGATAGTAAGACAGCGGTTAATTTATATGAGAAGTTAAAGGATGAATTACCAATTTCTTTACTTAATAGTCAAACGGAGGAATTTAATAAAGAATTAGTTGTTTTACCGGCTTATTTGGCTAAAGGCTTGGAATTTGATAGTGTAATAGTATTTAGTGATGCTACAAGTAAATATCAACGAAATGAAAAGAATTTATTATATGTTGCTTGTACGAGAGCACAACATGAATTGATTGTCTATTCGTAATTGACAAAAATAGTGTTTAATTATATATTAATTGGCAAATGGAGGCAACGATATGGCTTTAGATAAACTTGAAAAAATGAATTTACTTAAGGTTTTACGTACTACTAAAACAAAAGAATTTTATTTAGATGATATTTTGGATGTTGTAAAAAAAAGAATGGGAATTAATGAAGATATTTTTAGATTTTTAATGGAATATACAGAAGAAAAGTTAAAAAAAGCTGATATTACGTTAAATTTTTTAGAAAAATCATTAAAATTAACTGATTCATTTTTGTTATTAGCACTAGATGATCATATGCCTATTTGTGAAGAATTACTAAGTGATTTATCAAAGTTTGAGGATACATATCATCAATATATAGAAAATAACACAAAAGAAGAAACCCCAGAGTTACATGCGAGCTTTGTAAAATTTGAAGATACTATAAAAAGATTGAATAGCATTATGGAAAAGGTTATTGCTGATAATAATCTTAAAAAAGATAGTAAGGGAAAAAATAGTGATGTTGATAAAATAAAAAAAGAATTAGAAGAAAAATTACAGGAATTAGAAGGCTTGTTAAAAGATAAAGAGAAAGAATTAGGTAAAAAGGATGGAATTATTGGTGATTTAAAAGCTGATAAAGCAAAGTTAAATAATGATCTTGCTTTACTACGTGGCGAAATAAAGCAGCTTTTAAAGCAAATTGAGGACTTAGGAAAATATAATACGGGAAATGAACAAGTTATTGAAAATTTAAAAAGTGAAATAAATAGTCTTTCTCAAAGAAATAATGAGTTACTTGAAAGATGTGAAAGATTACGTGGTGAAGTAAGAGCAAAAAACGATGCTTTAGTTGAAGCAACACAAGAAAATAAACGATTAGAAAATGAAGAGCGAGCACGTTTAGTACTTGAGAGAAAAATTTTGGAACTTTTATGTAGTAGAAGTATGTCTTTAGCAGAAATAACAAAGTATTTGCGAGATGAAGCTTATGTTATTAATGAAAGAGAAGTTTATAAAGTAATTCAAAAAATAAATGAAAAAGTTAATGTTACTAGTAGTTCTTTTTATATTCCGCCTCATTATGGAGTAAAGAAACCAGAAATTGTTACTAATGGTATTTTTGATTTATCTAATTTTAACATTAAACGTAGTTGTGATTTATTATTTATTTCGGATGTTCATTTTGAAAATTGTGATGAAGATGTTAAAAGGGCATATGAGGCTGTTTATAATTATGCGATTAATAATAAGGTAAAAGTAGTTTTTAATACAGGAGATTTGTTTAATTCTTCACTAGCTTTTCAATCAGGAATTAAACCAGAAAATGTTACAAAAGCTTTGAATATTGTAAATGATTTTGGCGAAAATGTTCCTTTTGATAAAAATATTTATCAAGCAGTTTTAGGAGGAAATCATGATAAGCTATTATTGGATTTGGGTATTGATTCAATAGATCTTTTAAGTCAAATGCGAGAGGATATAATTCCTTTAGGGTATGATCATTGTCGTCTTGATTTTGGTGGTGAAAAGGGGCGATTAGCTTTACACCATCCACAAAAACGTATTCCTGAACCGATTTGTGATACTGGTTATAATGTTTCATATTTACTTAGTTATATGAATAGTTATTATGCAAGAGAAAAGTTATCAAGAGATGATACATATATTGATTTTATTGCTCATTTCCATAAAAGTATGATGGATTTAGAGAATTCTTTAGTTGTTGTTCCTTCATTGATACATGATCGTTATTTTAATGGGGCATGGCATGTTAAGATATATTTTGATGATAAACATAATATTGATAATATGATTTTTATACCATTAGTTTTAATTCAAGATAAATTATTAGCGACTTCGGAGATACCATATCGTAAAAGTCTTAAAAAATAAAAAAGTATGAATTAAACTATTGACAAGTTAAGACTTTTACTTTATAATCTGTGTTGTTATTGAAAAGAAAGCGATGTATCCCATCCACCTGATTGTAGTGAGTTATAATAGGTAAAAAGCTTAAGTGATTATTTCTTTAGTCTTTTTGGGTGGATACTAGGTGTTCGCCCTTTTTAATTGTGTGGAGGTGCTTTACTATAGCAAAAGATAAGAATGAATTGCCAATCAATGGACAAATTAGAGTGGCAGAATTAATGGTAATTGGTCCTAATGGAGAACAGATGGGAATGAAGAACATTAAAGATGCGTTGACTCTTGCAAATTATGCAGGATTAGACCTTGTTTTAATGAGTGGAAATGCAGTACCAGCTGTCGGTAAAATTATGGATTATAATAAGTATCGTTATGAAAAACAAAAGAAACAAAAAGAAGCTTTGAAAAAACAAAGAGAAAATAATAAGGAACTTAAGGAGTATCAATTGTCTCCCGTTATAGACATTCATGATTTTAATACTCGTAAGAAAAATGCAGCAATGTATTTGGAAAAGGGACATAAAATCAAAGTATCTATAAGATTTAAAGGTAGACAAATGGCTCATCCAGAAATTGGTAAAGAGGTAATGTTACGCTTTGCTGATGAACTAAGTGAAGTTTCTATTATTGAATCTCAACCAAAGCTTGAAGGTCGTACAATGATAATGCTATTAGCACCAAAAAAATAAAATAGAAAAGGAAGTATTAATATGGCAAATAAACAAAAAACTCATAAGGCATCTAGTAAAGTTTTAAAAGCTAAAAAGAATGGTACTATTGTTTATAAGAAATCAAATGGTAACCATAAAACTGCAAAGGATTCAGCAAAAGCTGTTAGACAAAGAAGAAATAAAGGAATTTTAGATAAAGGCATGGCAGATCGTCTAAGAGACTTTATTTAACGGAAGAAGGTATTAAAAAATGACAAGAGTTAAAGGTGGAACTGTTTCTAAAAACAGAAGAAGAAAAGTATTAAAAGCAGCTAAGGGTTATTTTGGCTCAAAACATAGATTATATAAAACAGCTCAAGAGCAAACATTCCATAGTGGAGAATATGCTTACAGAGATAGAAAAGCTAACAAGAGAAACTTTAGAAAGTTATGGATTATCAGAATTAATGCTGCTTGTCGTGCTAACGATATCAGTTATTCTCAATTCATTAGTGGACTTACAAAAGCTGGTGTAGAAGTTAACAGAAAGATGTTAAGTGCTATTGCTATTGAAGATGAAAAAGCATTTGCTGAATTAGTTAAGATGAGTAAAGCTGCTTTGGCTGGTGAAACAGTTAAAACAACTACTAAGAAAGAAACAGCAAAAGAAGAAACTAAAACTACTGAAACAAAGAGCTATGATAAAATGACAGTTGCTGAATTAAAAGAAGAAGCTAAAAATAAAAAAATTGAAGGTTATACTTCAATGAAAAAAGCTGAATTAGTTGCTGCTTTGAGTAAGTAAGATATAATACATATTATTACTAAAGATTGGGTAAGACCAATCTTTTTTGTTAATATAAGTATTTAAGTGTTTACTTTTTTGTGTTCCTCTTGAAATGGTTATATAATTTTTGTATAATTTATATTAACATAATGAGGAGTGATGATATGCGTAAAATTATGGCTAGTTTGGATTTTGGTAGTGATTCAATAAAATTGGTTGTAGGTGAAATGGTTCGTAAAAAGCTAAATATATTAGCTGTCGCAGAAACTCCTAGTAACGGAATGAAAGAAGGCGTTTTAGTAAATCCTAATGAGGTATTAACGTCAGTTAAAAGTGTTATTAAGAAATGTGAAGATGTAATTGGTTTGAAGATTCGTCAAGTTATTGTGGGGATTTCAAGTAAGAATGCTAATTTTTCAGTTGTTAATGGTAGTGTTAATATAAATAGTGAAGGAAATTTAATAACTGGTGTTGATGTTATTAGAGTACTTAGTTCAGCTATAAAAGGTCGTATTGACGATGATCGAGAGTTTATTACTTTAATGCCTACTAGTTTTACTTTAGATGATAATAGAGTCGTTAGAGATCCTAAAGGACTAACTTCAACAAAACTAGATGTAAGAGGTGTTTTAATTACTGTTTTAAAGAAAAATGTGTATCCTATTTTAGCTTGTTTAGAAAGATTGAATATTGATGTTTTAGATATATCTTTGGATACAATTGGTGATTATTATGAATTTAAATCTAAAGAAACTGCTAAGAGCGTTGGAGTCTTAGTTAATTTGGGAGCTGAAACGACAACAATATCCATATTTAATAAAGGTGTTTTGACAAATACGGAGGTTGTTTTGTTAGGGGGCAAAAATATTGATAATGATATAGCTTTTGTTTATAAGACTTCTTTAAGTGATGCTAAGAAATTAAAAGAGAATTTTGCTCTTGCTCATAGTCGTCTAGCTCAAGCTAGTGATGTACGTTTTATTAAGAATAGTGCTTCAGAGGAAATTAAAATTAATCAGTATGAGATAAGTGAGGTTGTTAAGAGTAGGTTAGATGAAATGCTAAAATTAACTAAAAAACAAATAAATCACTTAACAAAAAAAGAAATAAGTTATATAATATTCACAGGAGGATTGACTGAAATACGTGATTTTAGGTTGGTTCTAGAAGAAATTTATGGACAAAGTTTTACACTAGGAAGAATTAGTGAAATTGGTGTTAGACATAATAAATTTAGTTCTTGTGTGGGATTAATAAAATATTATGCTGATAAAGCAAGACTTAAAGATAAAGATTTTTCGATATTTAGTATAGAAGAACAGCAACTCTTAAGTGGAGTTAATTTGGAAAATGATAATAATATGATTGGAAAGTTGTTCGGATACTTTTTTAATAGTTAGTAAGGAGGATTTGAGATGCAAGATTTGGCAAGGGATCAAATAGCTAAAATAAAAGTTATTGGTGCTGGTGGCGGCGGATGTAATGCTGTTAATCGTATGATTGAGTCCGGTGTTGGTGGTGTTGATTTTATCGTTGCAAATACAGATTTGCAAGTTTTAAATGTTAGTAAAGCTGAAACAAAGTTACAAATTGGTAAAACAATTTCAGAGGGCTTAGGTGCTGGAGGAAATCCAGAAGTTGGTCGTGAAGCAGCTTTAGAAAGTAAAAAAGAAATAGAGGAAGCTTTAGCAGGAGCTGATATGGTCTTTGTTACCTGTGGTTTAGGTGGAGGTACTGGTACTGGTGCTGCGCCGATTATTGCAGAAATTGCGCAAGATCAAGGAGCTTTAACCGTTGCTATAGTTACGAAACCTTTTAAATTTGAAGGTCGTAAACGTATGGAACAAGCTGAAGTTGGTTTGGAAGAATTAAGAAAACATGTTGATACAATTATTGTTATTCCAAATGATCGTTTAAGAGATATTATTGATCGTACAACTCCAATGTTGGAAGCTTTTAAAGAAGTTGATAATGTCTTACGTCGTGGTGTTCAATCTATATCAGATTTAATTGCAGTTTCAGGTTTAGTTAACTTGGATTTTGCGGATGTTAAAGCTGTAATGCAAAATAGAGGTAATGCAATTATTGGTATTGGTATCGGTGTCGGTGAAGATCGTGCGGTAGAAGCTGCTAAACAAGCGGTTGCTTCTCCATTACTAGAAAATACGATTGATGGAGCTACAGATGCCATAATTAATATAACAGGTGGTAATAGCTTAACATTATTTGAAGCTGAAGATGCAGCTGAAGTAGTTAGAAATGCTGCTAATACGGATATTAATACAATCTTTGGTGCCGTTATTAATGAGAATTTAAATGATGAAGTTATTGTTACAGTTATAGCAACTGGTTTTGATGATGATCGTGAACAAGTTGGAACAATTTCTGATGATTTACCAAAAACTGCTTCATATATGAGAGATGATGACTTAGATAGTGAGATTGATATTCCACCATTCTTAAGAAATAGAGACGATTTTTAAAAATCGTTTTTTTTCGACATAAAAATACTATGAAATATAGTATTTTTTTTATAGGTGATTTAATGAAAGTGTATTTAGATTTACTATTTATTTTAAATTTCTTATTGGATTTTATTATTCTAAGTGCTGTTAATTATATTTTAAAACGTAATGTTAAGGAAGGAAGAATCGTTTTAGGAAGTTTGATTGGGACTGTAACATTGTTAATTTTATTTATTAAGTTAAGTAACTTTGAGCTTTTATTATACAAAGTAGTCATAAGTATGGTGATGATTATAGGAACTTTTGGTTATAAAGATTTAAATTATTTTATAAAGAATCTTCTTTATTTTTATATGGTTAGTATGCTCCTAGGAGGAGCCGTTAGTTTTTTTGACAATCAGTTTAGTTATAGTAATAAAGGTTTAGTATTTAAAAAGAATAGTTTAGGTTTTAGTTACTTCTTTGTTTTTATTTTAGGAGTATTTTTGTTTGTTAAGTATTTAAAAGCATTTAGGTTATTAAAAAATAATTATAGTAATTATTACCGGTGTGAAATCTTTTTTAATGATAAAGATTATGTATCTGTGAATGCTTTTTTAGATACAGGGAATAAACTTAAAGATCCTTATAGTAATAAAAGTATTATTTTATTAATGAAAGAATTTGCTAAAAACATTCAAACACGACCAATTTATGTGCCATATAATTCATTGAATAATCATGGGTTATTGGAATGTTACAAAGTACAAAAAATTGTGATTGATGGTAAGGAGTGTGATGATTTTTTAGTTGGAGTCAGTGAAGAAAATTTTTTTATGGATGGTATTGAATGTATTATTAATTCAAGTATAATGGAGGGATTAAAATGATTAAATTAATAAAAAAATTACTTTTATTTTTAAAACAAAAGTATAATCAATTTTTCTTTGTTGGGAGTGCTGATTTATTACCACCGCCACTTTCTAAGGAAGAAGAAATACAATATTTAATAAAAGCTCAGCAAGGTGATATAAAAGCTCGTAATATTTTAATTGAACATAATTTAAGGTTGGTAGTTTTTATAGCTAAAAAGTATGAAAATGTTAGTGAAGGTTTGGAAGATTTGGTTAGTATTGGTTCAATTGGCTTAATAAAGGGAATTAATACTTATAAAATAGATAAAAATATAAGATTAGCGACATATGCTTCACGTTGTATTTCAAATGAAATATTAATGTTTATTAGAAAAAATAAAAAAAGAAATAATGATGTTAGTTTTGAAGAAGCTTTAACTTATGATGGTGAAGGTAATGAACTACATTTAGAAGATATCGTTGGAACCGAAGATGATGTGGTATATAAAGAATATGAAAGGAAGGTTGATATAGATCTATTAAAAAAAGAAATTGAAAAGTTAAGTGAGCGTGATAAAAAGATAATGATTATGAGATATGGACTTTATAATACGAATGAATATACTCAGAAGGAGGTGGCAACTTTACTGGGAATAAGTCAGTCTTATATATCGCGAATTGAAAAAAAAGTGATAAAAAATATAAAATATTCTCTAGAATAAGGAAGATACTGATAAAAGTATCTTTTTTTATAAGAAAATATACATTTGGTGAGCATGAATTTAGATTATTTATGATATAATTATCATAGGTGTTAATATGAAAAATATATATGGCGTTAAGAGAGAAGATTTAGAAAAATATTTTATAGATAATAATGAAAAGAAGTTTAAAGCCTTACAAGTATATGAATGGCTATATGATAAGAGGGTATCTTCTTTTTTTGAAATGAGTAATATTAAGAAAGAATTACAAGAAAAGTTAAATAATGATTTTTCAATGAAAATGATTAAAATTCAAAAAAAACAAGAAGATAATTTGACGAAGAAATATCTTTTTAAATTAGAAGATGATAATTTTGTAGAAGCGGTATTGATGGAACATGATTATGGTTTATCAATATGTGTTAGTAGTGAAGTAGGTTGTAATATGGCTTGTGCCTTTTGTGAATCAGGTCGTTTAAAAAAGGTACGTAATTTACAAAGTTATGAAATGGTTGAACAAATCCTTTTGGTTGAGAAAGATATAAATAAACGTATTTCTAGTGTAGTTATTATGGGGATTGGTGAACCTTTAGATAACTATGATAATGTAATGGATTTTATTAAAGTAATTAATGATCCAAAGGGAATAGCGATTGGAGCAAGGCATATTACTTTGTCGACTTGTGGAATTATTCCTAAAATAAAACAATTGAGTCAAGAAAAGCTACAAATTAACTTAGCTATTTCTTTACATGCTCCTAATACACAATTAAGAGATAAAATAATGCCTGTAAATAAAGTGTATAATTTAGGAGAATTAATAACGACTATTAGGGAATATATTGAAGCTACTAATAGACGGGTAACTATTGAATATGTTATGCTTAATAATATAAATGATAATGAGTCTCATGCTTTAGAGTTAGCAGCATTATTAAAAGGAATGAATGTTTATGTTAATTTGATTCCTTATAATGAGACAAATCATTTAGAATTTAAAAAGAGTAGTAAACAAAAAATTATGAAATTTTATGATACATTGAAAAAACGTGGCATTAATGTAACAATTAGAAAAGAATTTGGGGGTAAAATTGATGCAGCGTGTGGTCAACTCAGAAGCAAAGAGGTGGAATTGTGAAAACATTTTATTTAACGGATTCAGGAAAAGTTAGGGACCATAATGAGGATTCAGTAACAATTTTAAAAAATGCTAATGATGAATATTTATTAATAGTAGCTGATGGAATGGGAGGACATCGTGCTGGCGAAGTTGCAAGTTCGATTGTTGTTACTCATATGGGTAAAAGATTTTCAGAAATTAGTAGTGTTGGAAGTAAAATAGATGCTATTAATTGGTTAAAAGATAATGTTGATGAAATAAATAAAGAAATTATTGATCATACTAAAGAACATCCTGATAGTGCAGGCATGGGAACAACAGCAGTTATGGCCTTATTAACTAATAATTTTTTAATTTTTGGTAATATTGGAGATTCATCAGGATTTGTTTATAAAAATGGTAAATTAAAGAAAGTTACTAATGATCATACATTGGTTAACTTGTTAGTTGCGGCTGGTGATTTAACAGAAGAAGAAGCTAAGTATCATCCTAAACGTAATGTATTAATGAAAGCATTAGGTAGTAGCGAAAAAGTTGAACTAGATATCTTTGAAGTAGATACAAGTGTAGATGGAATTTTCTTATGTAGTGATGGTCTTACTAATATGTTAACTAGAGAGCAAATTGAAAAAGTTTTAAATGATGAAGAATTAGATGTTGAAGAACAAATTATTAAATTAATACGTAAAAGTAATGCAAGAGGGGGCACGGATAATATTTCAATAGCTTATCTGAGAAGAGAAAGTGGTGATGAACAATGATCATGAAGGGGCAAAAAATAAATGATAGATACGAAATTATAAGATCTATTGGCGAAGGTGGTATGGCAAATGTTTACCTAGGTTATGATACTATCCTAGATAGAAATGTTGCTATAAAAGTTTTAAGAGGAGATCTATCAAATGATGAAAAATTCGTAAGGCGTTTCCAAAGGGAAGCATTATCTGCATCATCATTGGCACACCCAAATATTGTTGAAATGTATGATGTTGGTGAAGATGATGGAATTTATTATATTATAATGGAATATATAGAAGGCAAAACCTTGAAGCAGTTATTAAAAAAGAGAGGATCATTAACATTATCAGAAGCAATAGATATAATGTTGCAGTTGACAGATGGAATGGCACATGCACATGATTCATATATCATTCATAGAGATCTAAAACCTCAAAATATAATGATAAAAGACGATGGACAAATAAAAATAACTGACTTTGGAATTGCTATGGCCCTAAATTCAACTCAACTTACACAGACAAATTCCGTTATGGGAAGTGTACATTATTTACCTCCAGAACAAGCAAGTGGAAAAGGGTCAACAATAAAAAGCGATATATATTCAATGGGAATTATTTTTTACGAATTATTAAGTGGTTCGCTTCCATTTAAAGGTGATAATGCTGTAGAAATTGCACTAAAACATATGAGAGATCCTCTACCAAATCTAAGAGAGATTAATCCTGCAATACCACAAAGTAATGAAAATATAATCTTAAAAGCATCAGCTAAAAATCCAAAAAATAGATATGAAGATGCCAGAGAAATGCATGAAGATTTATTAACGGCACTAGATGATGAAAGAATGAATGA